>SAMEA104315429__coassemble_685_pt1 | contig 21649 bp, 19 predicted proteins | sample SAMEA104315429__metabat2_high_PE_022 | metagenome-assembled genome bin SAMEA104315429 (sample SAMEA104315429) | gut metagenome | biome: Monkey gut; feature: monkey-associated habitat; material: faeces | place: China | collected 2013 | reverse complement strand
TAGATTTACCATTTATTGATCCTGCTAGAGGTACTGCTCACCCAGCAATTGTTGGTCAATCAGCTCACAAAATCGCTGAATTATCTGGTTTCAAAACTCCAGAAGATGCTAAAATTCTTTTAGTTGAAAGACCAGAAGTAGATTGGAACGATCCATTCTCAAGAGAAAAATTATCACCAATCTTAGCAATGTACAAAGCAAAAGATTATGAACAAGCTGCTGAAATGGCTTACGAATTAGTAAGCAAAGGTGGTGCAGGTCATACATCAGTATTGTACACAGACGAAAGAAAGAGCGATAGAATTAACGCATACGCTGAAAAAATGCCTACTTGCCGTGTATTAATCAACTCTCCATCATCTCAAGGTGGTATTGGTGATTTATTCAACTTCAAATTAGAACCATCATTAACATTAGGTTGTGGTTCTTGGGGTGGCAACGCTGTTTCAGGTAACGTTGGTGTTGAACACTTATTAAACTATAAGACTGTTGCTGAAAGGAGAGAAAATATGTTATGGTTTAAGGCTCCATCAAAAATTTACTTCAAGAGAGGTGCTACTGATTTAGCATTAAGAGAACTTCAAGGTAAAAAACGTGCCTTTATCGTAACAGATAGTTTCTTATACAACTCAGGTGCAGTAAATAAAATTACAAACGTTTTAGATGAAATCGGTATTGAACACCAAGTATTCTTCGACGTTAAACCAGACCCAACATTGTCTACAATTAACCAAGCAATGTCTATCTTAAAACCATTTGAACCAGATGTAATCATCTCATTAGGTGGTGGTTCTCCAATGGACGCAGCTAAAATTATGTGGTTAATGTATGAACAACCAGACACAGTATTCGAAGATATTTCAATGAGATTCATGGATATCAGAAAGAGAATCTGTCAATTACCAGAATTAGGTAAAAAAGCAACAATGGTTGCAATCCCAACAACATCTGGTACTGGTTCAGAAGTAACACCATTCGCTATCATCACAGATGACGAAACTCACGTTAAATATGCAATCGCAGATTACGCATTAACACCAAATATGGCAATCATCGACCCTAACTTCGTTGACGGTATGCCAAAAGGTTTAACTTCTGCATCTGGTATTGACGCATTAGTTCACGCAATTGAAGCTTACGTTTCTTGTATGGCAACAAACTTCACTAATTCAAATGCTTTAGAAGCATCAAAATTAGTATTCAAATACTTAGAAAGAAGCTACAATGAAGGTGCTAATGATCCTATCGCAAGAGAAAAAATGCACTATGCAGCAACAATCGCTGGTATGGCATTCGCAAACTCATTCTTAGGATTATGCCACTCAATGGCTCACAAACTTGGTGCTATGTACCACGTTCCACACGGTGTAGCTAACGCATTGTTAATCAGACAAGTAATCAAATACAATGCTTCTGATGCTCCACACAAACAAGCAATCTTCCCACAATACAAATATCCTTGTGCGAAGGCTAAATACGGTCAAATTGCTGATGAATTACAATTAGGCGGCAAAAATGATGATGAAAAAGTTAAATTATTGATTAAAGCAATCGATAAATTAATGAAATCAATCAACTTACCAAACTCTATTGAAGAATTCATCACAAAGAATGGCTTCACTAAAGAATACTGGAACGAACACTTAGATGAATTAGTTGAATTAGCATTCGACGACCAATGTACAGGTGCTAACCCAGCTTACCCATTGATGTCAGATATCAAACAAATCTACATTGATGCTTTCAACGGTGTTGTTTAGTAAATAATTTAGAAAATCCAAACTGGCAAATTTATTTGCTGGTTTGGATTTTTCTTATTAATTTGAGAGAGATTGCTTCGTCGATACTCTCCTCGCAACGACAGTAAATTTGTAGGTTGGGGATTCTACCCCAACAAAGGTTACAACAGGACGAAATGAAAACAAAATTAACAGACAAAGTCATAAATAGATTAACTCTTTATCATTGTATTTTAGTTGAGTACAATGAAAAGGGTATTGAATTCATTTCAAGTCCTCAAATCGGTTCTAGACTTAATGTTGATGACTCACAAGTCAGAAAAGATATCAAATTTTTGAATAATATCGGCAAATGTAAAGTCGGATATTCAGTAAAAGAATTAAAAGATTCTATTGAACATACATTAGGGTTCAAAAAAGTAAAAGACGCATTTATCGTCGGCGCTGGTAACTTAGGTATGGCGCTTGCAAAATACGACAATTTTGAAAATTACGGATTAAATATACTAGCCCTATTCGATAACGACCCATTAAAAGTTGGGAATTCAATCAAAGGAAAAGAAATTTTCCATATTTCTAAATTACCAAATTTAGCAGAAAGATTAAACGTAAACATAGCAATTTTAACTGTTCCTAGAGAATTTGCAAATGACACAGCGTTATATTTAGCAAATTCTGGTATTAAATACATTTGGAATTTTACGCCAAGTGTTTTAGATGTTCCGAAAGAAATAAAAGTTTGGAATGAAAACTTGATAGGAAACTTTTTACAATTCACCAACAATGATGATGAGGTTTAAGAATGAGTACAGAAATTAAACTTTGCATGGGAAGCGCTTGTTTTGCAAGAGGAAACGATAAAAACATAGAAATTATCGAAAACTTTATCAAAGAAAATAATTTAGATGCAAAAATTAAGCTATACGGTTCTCGTTGCGAAGGAAAATGTGCAGACGGTCCTAATTTATATATCGACGGAAAACAATACACAAACATTACCCCAGACAAAATTGAAGAGCTATTGAAAGGTTTGTTATAGATGACATATCCAGTATACACACTTAAAAACGAATGCCACGATTGTTATAAATGCGTAAGAGAATGTCATATCAAAGCTATTAAATTCCAAGACGGCAGTGCATCTGTAATCAAAGATAAATGTATTGCTTGCGGACACTGTGTAAAAGTTTGTCCTTCTGGTGCAAAAAAAGTTAGAAACGATATTGATAAGGTTAAAACCCTTATGGTTCTTCAAAAGCAGGTATATGTTTCGCTTGCTCCAAGCTGGGCTGGAATTTATGATTTAACACCAGCACAAATGGTTGCTGTACTTAAAAAACTAGGTTTTTATGCAGTGAGCGAAACTGCTTTAGGAGCTCAACAAGTTTCTATTAAAACAGCCGAAATGCTTAATAATGGAGAAAATGGCTTATATATTTCAAGTGCATGTCCTGTAATTGTTGATTACATTAGATATTACAAACCTGAATTTGCGAAATATATTACACCACTTGCATCTCCGGCTTTAACTCACGCAAAAATGTTGAAAGAAGAATACGGAGATGATATTAGTGTTGTATTTATCGGACCTTGTATCGGAAAGAAAAATGAAGCCGATTCAAATCCTGATTTTATAGATGCAGCTTTGACATTTGAAGAATTAAATTACTGGATAAGTGAAGAATTTATCAATGTAAGCGAAATTGAAGTAAATAATGGCGATAAATTTGTTCCAGAAGAAGCCTTTGAAGGCGCTTTATATCCTGTTGAAGGCGGAATGAACGACACAATTAAAGAGGTTGGACTAAATAAAGACGTTACGCTTGTAAAAATTAGCGGATTAGAAAACTTTGATAATTTTGTCGAAGGATTAAACGCTAATTCGATTAATAATAAGGTTTTTGTAGAGGCTTTATCTTGCGAAACAGGTTGTATAAATGGACCATGTATTGCAAGCAAAAAAGCTGGTTTAGCAATAACAACAGATATTTTGTCAAAAATAAAACACAGAGACAATGTTCCTACAGTTGCAGAAACAGTTTTTGAAAAAGAATACGTAAGCAAACCAATAATTGAAGATGATATCAAATTCGCAGATATCACAAACGCATTAAAGAAAATTGGTAAACACACTCCAGAAGACGAATTAAATTGCGGAGGTTGCGGATATTCGACTTGTCGTGATATGGCAAAAGCACTTGTAAACGGTGATGCAGAACCTTCAATGTGCGTTTCATATATGAGAAAAATTGCTATGCGAAAAGCAGCAGCAATGTTACGTTGTATGCCTTCTGCCATTGTTATGGTGGATAAAGACTTGAACATTGTTGAAGCAAACGATGCCTTTATGAAAATGTTCTGCGGTGATATGTACGAAATCTTCGCATCAAGAAAAGAAGGTTTATCTGGAGCCTCTTTAGACAGAATTATTTCTTTCAGCGATATTTTCAGTCAATTGCTTAAATCTGGTGGTGATATTCATAAATCGCATTACCAAATTAAAAACAAATTGTACGACATAAGTGCATTTACAATTGAAGACGGAGAAATTGTAGGTGCCGTAATAACTGACGTTACAAAGGCAGAAATCGATAGAGAAAAAATCGCCGCAAAAGCAAGAGAGGTTATTACAAAAAATATTACCAAAGTTCAAGAAATAGCATGCCTGTTGGGTGAACACATGGTTGAAACAGAGGTTCTTCTAAATTCTATTGCAGAAGATTACTCTAACGATAACTCAGACGACGACGGAGAAGAAATGTAATGTTTATCGACATCGACGTTGCACAAGAAAAAAAATATAACCAAAACACCTTCGGTGATTACTTTACCTCAAAAAGATTTCCAGACTCTGGAAGACTTCTTGCAGTACTTTCTGACGGACTAGGTAGCGGAATTAAGGCTAATATTTTAGCATGTATGACTTCAACTATGCTTTTAAAGTTTATGGAAGAAGGAACAAGTATTAAAAAAGCTTGTGAAACAGTTATGAACTCTCTTCCTGTATGTCAGGTTAGAAAAATAAGTTATTCAACGTTTTCTGCACTTGATTGCAACGAAAACGGAACGGCAAAAATTGTAGAAGAAGGTAATCCTCAATTTTTGTGGATAAGAAACGGCGAAGTTTTAGAGCCAGAATTTGAAGTTTTAACATCAAAAGAATTTCCAAACAGACACATGCATATTTATCATTTAAAAATGCAAACAAATGATAGATTAGTATTCTGTTCAGACGGCGTAACTCAAGCTGCACTTGGCACAAAAAATTTAAGATTAGGGTTAAGACGAGAAGGCTTGATTGAAATTGTTAAAAAAGAATTGGAAAAAGAACCAGATATTTCAAGTTCAAATTTAGCTAAAAGAATTGTAAAACAAGCTATTTTAACTGAACCAGATAGAAAACCGAAAGATGATGTCTCAGCAGTTTGCGTTTACTATAGAGAACCAAGAAACGCTGTAGTCTTTACTGGCCCACCTTATCACCAATCAAAAGATAAATTTTATGCTCAAGCTTTGATTGATTTTAACGGTAAAAAAGCAATTTCTGGCGGAACAACTGCAAATCTTGTTTCAAGAGAATTAAACATTCCAATAAAAACAAACATAAATTTGAACATAGGTAAACTTCCTGCAATTTCTTATATGGAAGGAATTGATTTAGTAACAGAAGGCATCTTAACATTAACTAAAGCTTGTGAATATCTTGAAACAGGCGAAGTTGAGAACGATGCGGCGGGAGACCTTGTAAAATTTATGCTTGATACAGATTGCATAACTTTCATGGTTGGTGCAAAATTAAATCAGGCACATTACGATCCAAATTTACCTATTGAAATTGAAATTCGTAAAAATGTCATAAAAAAGATTTCAGATATTCTGGAAACTAAATATTTTAAAAAAGTAACAGTTCAATACATGTAAGGAGAATTAAATGGAAAAGATTAAAGTTGACATATGCTTAGGAACAACGTGTTTTGTTATGGGTGGTTCAAATTTACAAGAACTAATCGACACTATTCCTAGAAAATATGGTGATAAAGTTGAAGTAAACGGAAGCACTTGCTTAGAAATGTGTTCACAAAATACTGAATACTCTAAAGCTCCTTACGTAAGAGTAAACGACGAAATAATTTCTGAAGCTACAGTAGAAAAAGTTTTAGAAAAAATTAATGAAATTTTAAATAAATAATAGTATAATTTTGTATGTAAAAAAAGAAGAATGGAAGATAGGAAAATGAATAATAACGCACAATCAATACATTTAAAAAAAGAAATTTTGATTAGACTTGTAAAAGCATTTTTCTCAGAAGATTTTGCAGAAAACACAAGACTAATTCCCTATGACATGAGACCAAAAGGAGCAGAAGTTCCTTATAGATGTTGTATCTATAAAGAAAGAGCTATTCTTAAAGATAGAGCTATCGCTGGCTTAGGTTTCCAAATTGAAGAAGATGATGAAAGAAAATCACTTCACACATACGCAAAAGAAGCATTAAAAAGAACAGAACTTGATAATAGAAACTTAACAGTACTACAAGCAGCATGTAAAGGTTGCGTAGCAAGTCAAATTCACGTAACAGACTTATGCCAAGGTTGTGTTGCAAGACCTTGCGAAAAAACATGTAAGTTTGGCGCAATATCAATCGTTGACGGCAAATCTCACATTGATACAACAAAATGTAAAAAATGTAAGATGTGTATGAACGCTTGTCCATATAGCGCAATCGTACAAACAACAGTACCTTGCGAAGCTGCATGTCCAGTTGGCGCTATTTCAAAAGACGAAACTGGTTTTGCAAGTATCGATTTTGAAAAATGTATCAGCTGTGGTAAATGTATTGCAGCATGTCCATTCGGCGCAGTACACGAAAGAAGTCAATTAATCGATATTTTAAAAGCTATTAAATCAGACAAAAAAGTTGTTGCAATGATTGCACCATCAATCGTTGGACAATTTCCAGGAACACTTTATCAATTAAAAACAGCTATTTTAAAAGCTGGTTTTGATGAAGTAATCGAGGTTGCACAAGGTGCAGATATCACAACAAAAAATGAAGCTGCAGAATTCAAAGAAAGAATGGAAGAAGGCGCAAACTTCATGACAACATCTTGTTGTGCAGCTTACAACAACCTTGTTGCAAAACACTTACCAGAAATCAAACCTTTTGTTTCAACAACAAAAACTCCATTGTACTACACAGCAGAACTTGTTAAAAAAGAACAACCTGAATCAATTACAGTATTTGTAAGCCCTTGTGTTGCAAAACGTTCTGAAGGTAAAGCAAATGACAATGTAGATTTCGTAATGAGCTACGAAGAACTTGGCGCAGTATTTATCGGTCGTCAAATCGATGTATTAAATTGCGAAGAAACAGAATTTGAAACAAAGAGTTCAAAACAAGGTAGAAAATTCGGTGTTTCTGGCGGTGTTGCAAGCGCAGTTCAATTCTTAGCACCAGAAGCTAAACCTTGTATTATCAATGGTTTAAATAAAGCTACAATCAAAGAATTGAAACAATACGCTACAAAAGGCGAATGCGCTGGTTGCAATATAGTAGAAGTTATGAGTTGCGAAGGCGGTTGTGCTGGTGGCAATGCTACAATTAACCAACCGAGAATTTCTGCTAAACAACTTAACCAACTTCTTGAAAACAGTGAAGATATTACAGAATAATAAAAAAAGGAATAAAAATGTTAAAATCATCTGATGCTTTAATAATTATGATAGATATGCAAGAAAAACTTGTAAGCGCTACTAATGCCGAAAATGAAGTTAAACAGGCAGAAAAGATTATTAAAGCAGCAGAGATTTTAGATATTCCAGTTCTTGTAAGTGAGCAATACCCAAAAGGTCTTGGTCAAACTGTTGAAATTCTTAAAAACAACAAACAAAAATATGTTGAAAAAACTTCTTTCTCACTTGCAAAAGAAGAAACAGCAGTTAATATGGTAAAACTTTTCCATAAAAAACAAATCGTTTTATTTGGTATAGAAACACATATTTGCGTTTATCAAACTGCAATGGACTTAATCAAAAGAGGCTACGAAGTCTATCTAATCAAAGATGCTTGCAAAAGCAGAAAAGAATACGAATACAACACAGGTATTGATTTAATGCGCCAAAACGGTGTTAAAATTTCTTGCGTTGAAATAGCTTTGTTTGAATTCTTAGAATCTTCTAAACACACTCATTTCAAAGAAGTTCAACAACTTATTAAGTAACATTGTTGTATTTTATAAGTATTTAAGGTAAAATATCATCTATGAAAGATTGTATATTTTGTAAAATTGCGAATAAAGAAATTCCTAGTGAATTTTTATATGAAAACGACTATTTATTTGTAATTAAAGACATTAATCCAAAAGCCCCTATTCACTTGCTTGTCATAACAAAAGAACACGCAGCGAATTTGAACGAAATTAATGATGAAAAACTTTTGGCAGAAATTTTAAAAGGTATTAAAGCTGTTTGTGAAAAATTAAACATAAAAGAATACAAAACAGTTATTAATACTGGTAAATCTGCTGGACAAGAAGTGTTCCACTTCCATGCACATATTTTAGCTCAATAATGGTCAAAAATAAAAAGGATTAAACATGACAAATAAAGGTCAATATTACAGAGAATTAACACCTTCTGGCTTTGGCATTGCGATAAAAATCAAAGATGTTTTATTTTCAGAACAATCAAAATACCAAAAAATCGAAATCATTGATACAGATTCACAACTTGGTAAAATGATTACTCTAAATGGTCTTATGTACGCAACAGAAGGCGATGAATACTATTACAGTGAAATGGTTACACATGTTCCTTTGTTAAACCACAAATGTCCTAAAAATGTTTTAGTAATTGGCGGTGGAACAGGTGCTACTGCAAAAGAAATTTTAAAACATGACACTATTGAAAAGGTTGTTATTGTTGATATTGACGAAATGGTAGTAAATACTTGTAGAAAATATTTACCATCAATTTCAAGTGGCTTAGACGACCCAAGAGTTGAAGTATTGATTATGGATGCATTTGAATATATCAAGGACAAAAAAGACATGTTCGATGTAATCATTATTTGCACACCAACACCTCTTGGACCTGGGGTTGGAGAATTTACTAACCAATTCTATGACAACATCAAAGCTTCTATGAGAAAAAATGGTATTTTAGTTGTTCAGTCTGAATCACCTGTAACAAAGGATGAAGATTCATTATCATTATACAAACTTCTTTTAGAAGAATTTAATGTAGTTGAGGCATACTCTTCACCACTTCCGACATATCCAGGTGGTTATTGGGTTTGGGCAATCTGTTCAGACACATCATATCCAGCGGAAGATATTGATGAAGAACGTTGCGAAAAAATTTCAAGCCAATGCAAACTTTATACAAAAAAATATCACGCAAAATGTTTTAAAGCACAAACCTTGCTTGACGAATTACAATAGGTTTTCGTAAACAGAAATATCTCTTGATGCTAAAGGTTTTGGGATAAAATCAACATTGTATCTTTCTGCAATCATTCTTATATTAGAAGCTGCAGAACAGATATAGATTTTTGTTTTGTAATATTGTTTTAGCATTTGAATTTGTTGGATTAACCATTCGCCTGCGTATAGAGGTTCAAAATCATACTCCATGTGTAAATCTGTTATGATTAAATCATAAGGGTCAGAAACCATTCCAAATACTAAATCATACGCATCTCGAGCTGATAATGCAGTATCAATTTCTATATCTTTGTAATTGCAAAGCATATTTTCTTTGTGATAAGCAACCCAACTTCTTGAATCATCAACTATTAGTATTTTTTTCATTATTTGTAATCCTTAGAATTTCATAGATATTCATCTTTTTAGCTTTACCACGAATTTGTACTTCTGAAATTTTGATTACGTCAACATAACCCTTAACTTCATCATACGTAGAACTACTAATCAAAAAGTTTGTTTTATAGATTTTGTTATAACTTTCAAGACGTGAAGCTAGGTTAACAGTATCACCGATAACCGTGTATTCAAGACGTTTTTCAGAACCAATGTTACCTACGAAAGCATCACCAGTGTTTATACCAACACCAATTTCAATTTTCGGTTTACCTTCGTATAACCATTTTTCTTGAAGTTGTTTAACCTTTTTAAGCATTGCATTTGCACATAAAACGGCGTTTAGAGCATGGTTTTTATCTTGAATAGGTTCACCAAAGATTGCCATAACAGCATCACCGATAAATTTGTTGATAACTCCATTGTATTTTGTAATTATTGGTTCAATTTCTGTAAAATATTCGTTTAAGATAACAGAAATCTCTTCTGGAGTAAGCTTTTCACTCATAGAAGTAAATCCTCTGATATCTGCGAATAAAACAGTTACATTTGAACGTTTTCCACCAAGAGATAAGTTATCAATGTTGCTTACAACATTTCTCATAACGTCTTGAGAAATGTATCTGCCCATTGCATCTTTGATTTTATCTTTGTTACGAGCTTCTAGGATAAACTTGTAAGAATATCCGAAAATCATTGTGATTAATTGAAGTGCAAGCGGTGTTATAACATTTATTGCAATATTAAACTTGAAGAAAGTTATACAAATTGCGATATATGCAATCATAATAAGAGCAATAATACCCAAGGACATAAACAATGAGTAATAAGTTACGATTAAGAAGGTTGCTAAGATAAGTACAACTTGAACAATAAAATCTTGTAAAATCGGTGTTGGAACGATAAATTCGTCATATAAAAGATTGTCTAAGTTTGTTGCCTGAATATCAACCCCTGGGTGTTTTGGGTGAATAGGAGTTGGCAAAGCATCTTCCAAACCTAATGCTGCAGCTTTTGCATTTGCACCGACAAAAACAATTTTTCCATCAAACTCTTTTGGATTAATAACAGGTTTTTTACCTTTTTGAATATTATCCCAAGATTCAACAATATCAATAGCAGAATAAGTTTTTCTTGAATATTCTGATTGTGGCAATGTTTTGTAAAAATGCATGTAATTATACATTGCTGTGTATGATTGATTTACAGGAATTTTCAAATCAGTTTTATTGTTTGTAATATATTTATCTGTAACAGTAAATTCAGTAATACCATTTAATTTGGCATACATTCTCAAACCCAATGACGGATATAATTTACCTTTGTATGATAATAATTGAGGAATTGTTCTTATGTAACCGTCTCTATCAAGCTCGACGTATACAGAACCAACCTCTTTTGCGGATTTAAAATATCCTTCTGGATACATTGATAAACTTCTGAATGGACTTCTCGCTTTTTGAGAACGTTCATCGTTAATTTTTATACCGAATTTTTCATCAAAAGCTTTGTCATAAGCTTCACCAATAGATTTGTCATTGTATGATTTAACTAATGGCGCAAAACCTACAACTAGCTTATTACTACTTTCAACAGCTTTATATAACTCTAAATCAGCTTTAAAATTGTCTTTATCAACAGAAGATAGAATTGAGTCGAAACCAATCAATTTAGCATTTGTATATTTGTCCAAATAATTGAACATTTTTGCATACATGTCTCTTTTCCATGGCCAACGTTGCTTAGATATTGATTTATCATCAATAACGATAATAACAGCATCACTATGACCAGCCTTGTCAGCAACGACAGAATTCATCATTACATTGTAAAATTTAGGTTCAACAAAAAAGTTGAAGATAAAATATGTAATGAACATAAAAACTATAACTGCTGTAAAAATTATTAGTGGTTTAAACTTTTTCATCATAACTCCGTTTTACTTATTTCATGATATAATAAATGTGAAAAAAAGGATACTAATTATGGCAAATTTAATCGATTTATTAAAAGAAGAAAAACTTTACCCAATCATCAGATGTGCAGATCCTCAAAAAACAAAAGATACTGCAAGAGCATTGATTGACGGTGGAGTAAAAATATTAGAAATAACTCTTGAAAACAGAGAAATTTATGGCGCAATTGAAGAATTATCAAAAGAAGTTACAATTTGCGCAGGTGGCGTTATTACTGCACAACAAGCAACAAACGCTATTCAACACGGTGCAAAAATTATTTCTTCACCAATTTTCCAAATGAATATGGTTAAGATTTCAAAAAACGCACAAATCCCATTTATCGCTGGTACTTCAACAGCAAACGAAGCTTATCAAGCTTGGAAAGCAAGAGTTCCATTAATCAAAATTTATCCAATCACTGCATTGGGCGGACCTTTGTACGTTGAAGACTTGCTAAGACCAATGCCATTCTTGAATATTATGCCAATGGGTAATATTAAATTAGAAGAAGTTCCACAATATATTGAAGCTGGCGCTGCAGCAGTTGGCGTTGGTAGAGATTTGTATAAAGGCTTTAACTTCTCAGAAATTACTAACCGTACTAAAAAGATTATGCAAGAATTAAAAGGTTAATAAAATGGCGAAAAAAGTTGTTATATCTGGATATTATGGCTGTGATAATTTTGGCGACGAAACTATTTTAAAAGTTTTGGTTGATAAATTGAAGGAAGAAAACGCTGATGTTACTGTACTTTCTTTAAATCCAGAAAAGACAAAGGCTTTGCATAAGGTTAAAACAGTGAAGAGTTTTGACTTGTTGAAGGTTATAACAACTATTATGAAATCAGATGTACTTATATCTGGTGGCGGAAGCCTTTTACAAGATGCTACAAGCTTAAAGAGCTTGTTGTATTACCTTTTTGTAATTTCTGTTGCAGAATTTTTCCATAAAAAGGTTATGATTTTTGCACAAGGCATTGGACCTATAAATAATAAATTTGGACAAAACTGGTGTAAGAAACTTCTTAAAAAAGCAACTTGCGTAACTGTGAGAGACGATAAGAGCTTGTTTTTGCTAAGAGGTTGGGGAATTAATACAGAACGTGTTGTAGACCCATTATTTGCACTTAAACTTGCCGGCTCTATGCCTACAGAAACAGTTGGTATCCAACTTAGAAGTTTTAAAGGTTTGACAGAAACATTTTTACAAAAACTTGCTAAATCTGTTGAACAAAATTTCTATAATAAAAAAATTAAGATTTTTTCTTTCCAAGATAGCTTAGATAAAGAGGTTTGCACACATTTTGAAGGCATGTTGAAAAGCTTGAACCCCAATATGCAAACAGAAGTTGTTTATAATAAAACTCCAGAAGAATTGATTGAGCAAATGAGAAGTCTTAAATATATGATAGCAATGAGATTTCACGCATGCTTGATTTGCGCTAAATATGGAGTGAAGACTTTGGCTCTTTCTTATGATTATAAAGTTGAAAGACTTGCTGAAGACTTAAAATTACCTTATACAAATATAAAACCAGATGTTAATATGGACTTTTTCGTTAACTTAATGAGAAATATTGATAGAGGACAACTGTTGACTGTTGTAAACTCTAAAGAATTTGATTGGTCATATTTAGAAAATCTTGTTAAATAGAAGAATGTTGTCATTCCGGACTCCGATCCGGAATCTGACGTTGGTGAATGCGCAACTTTTTGTCACCCTGAATTTATTTCAGGGTCTTACCAGTGAGGAATGTGTAAGTTGGACTTTGAGCATTTTTATCGTGAAATGGTGAAACTCGACGCTAGTAAGATGCTGAAACAAGTTCAGCATGACACAAAAGGTATGGCGAGGTTTGTGAGTAGTGAATTTACAACAAATACCCATCGCCCAAAACTGGGAGAGGGCAGGGTGAGGGTTCACTCCGATTATTAAAATTATTGTCATTCTGAATTTATTTCAGCATGACAATATAGTTAAAACTCTATTCACTAATCTATTTCTTTGTTGACATGCTCAACAATGTATTAACCATTTCCATTAAGCCTAAAATGCCTGTCAACAAGCTTCCGTTGCCTGATTTTTTAGGTGTTGTATTTGTAAATGTATCAACTTGTACTTGTGGTTCTGTTTGTGCAACTGGTGCTGTTACAACTTGTTGTGTTTCTGTTGTCTCTGCAACATTTGTATCTGTGTTTCCTTTAAAAGAAACTGGCATAATTCTACTAATCATCTTTTTCTTTTCTCCTTAACAATATCCTTGCATATTACTGCAACCTTCTTTGTCAAAGCAGAATTGGGTATTAATTGCTATTTATAAATAATCCCTTTTCCTGTCTCGAGGTTGAAAACAAATTAAGCATTCCGACTTTTACGGCTGCGGACCAGTGTAGGACTCTCACCCTTCTTTCCTCAATTCGTTACCTTTATTCTAAATCAAACACAAAAAACATGAAACACGATTTTTACATGTATTAATATTAGTTATTCAAAACTTTTTTAACTATCGAAACAAATTCCTTCAAAGGTTTTCCACAATTGTTATTATAAATTGCGCAAATATCCCTCGTAGGTCTATAATTTTTTATTTTTTTATAAACAACTTTATCATTATATTTTACAAACAACTGAGGCACAAAAGCTATGCCTAACTCCTGTTCCACAAGAGAATGCGCCGTCTCAACATTTCGACATTCAGCCAAAACTTTTGGGTCAAACTTCGATTTTTTACATAATTCTCTTGCCAATTTGCCCAACATCTGTTCACTAGACAACATAACAAAAGGTTTATCCGTCAAATCTGCTAAATCAACCTCGTCTTCCTCAATTGAAAAACTTTTCGGAATATCTAAATAAATTTCTTCCTTCATCAACAATTCGCTATTATATGAAACAGAATCAACATTTACCTCATCTAAAAGCAAGTCTAATTCTTTATCCTCAAGCATTTTATGCAAAATCGGTGTCGGATATTCTTTTATCACAACAAAAGAATGTGGATACAAATTTCTGAACTCTTTTATTACCTGTGGTAAAAGATAAATACTTCTGTGAGTCGCAACACCTACAATAATTCTGACATTATTCTGACTAGAAATCTCTTTCAATTTATCCAACATTTCCTCTTCAGTTGCCAAAACACTCTTTGCCCATTCAATATAAATCTCTCCCGCATAAGTCAATTTTAAAGGAGTAACATTTGTCTCAAATAATTTAACTCTTAACTCTTTTTCCAAATTTTTAATACATTGGCTCAAAGACGACTGTGAAACAAACAACTTCTTTGAAGCCTTTGTAATATTCAATTCTTCCGCAATAGTAACAATATATTTTAGCTGATTTATATTCATAGCAAAATTATACCATAAGAAAAACTTATAATTATAATAAAAAATTAGTATTTTTAATTATGACAATTTAGGTTTATTATAATTGCGAAAGGAAAAAGATATGAGTATTTTTGAAGCTGGAATGATGGTATGTTTTGGTGCAAGTTGGCCTATCGCTGCATACAAAACATTTAAAGCAAAAAGTGTAGACGGAAAAAGTTTAAGATTTTCATTTTTAATTTTATTAGGATATGTTTTCGGGATTATACACAAGGTTTTGTACAGTCCAGATTTAGTAATAATTTTATATATTTTAAACATGCTTTTCTTACTAATAGACATTGGTCTTCATATCAAATATAAATACCAAAGAAAAGCCTAAAAAGTGTTTATTTTTAGAGGTCAAAATGTTCTTAATTGAAAACAGATAATTTAGTGTAACCATTTACCCCAAAGTATTTTTGCACTATTTATTTCCGAAAAGCTTTTTCAATTTGTCAAAAATTTTCTTTGCCAAATCAGAATCACTCTCTTGCAAAAAAGAATCGTCATCATCTTCGTTAAAGATGCTTTTATCAAATTCATCTCTATCACGCTCTTGTTGTTCTTCGTCTTGTTGTTCTTGTTGAAAATACCCTGTATTTCCAGCACCACCGTCGCCAACCTTTGAAGATTGTTGTATTGTCGGTTGATTGAATTCGTTGCCTACAGGGTTAAAATTGAAGCTCATAAGAAAATCCTTTTTGTTACAGTTTAAAGAATTACACGTATATTTTCATCGTATACATGTATTATTCCTTAAATCTCTGCAAGTCTAACATTTAAAAAGTCGACTTTCTTTAAAGTTTCTTCTAAGAACAATTCAAAACTTGCTCTCTTTTGAACAGTGTTCGGTTGAGATATCAATTTTGTGCAATTTAAAAGTTCAAACTGCAATAACTGTGATAAAAAGATTGTCTTTGAAATCTTGTCTAAAATTGTATATGAAGTAACATAGAAAACTTCGTCATCAACATCTTTATTTAAAAGCGTTTTAATAGAACCTCTTACTTCAAAGTTCAACTCTTCTTCGTTTCTAACAAGGTTTCTAGCCTCTTTTTTCAACTCAACAGGATTAAAATTACTTTCGTACAAAGTATCATTAATTATGTCTTCAGTCGATTTATTATCAAAAGGAATTTCAATATTAGACATAATTTTTTCAAAATTCAAATTTTCAGCCCCGTCTATTTGAGCACCAAAGCTTGTTGTATTAAAGGCTTTCAGTTGAGAATTTTCTCTAAAGAAGTTTTGGAATTGTTTAATAAAAATTTCATAATCTTCTCTAGATTTAACAGTTTCGCCTGTAACCGATTTCACAAGTACAACTTTTTTCTCTAAATCGCCAACTTTAACCTTATCTTCGCCAACTTCTATCTCAACAGGGAAGTTTTCAGTGCAATAAAGATTATCGTTTTTAAAAGCTAAATCAACGCCAGATAATATAATATTTTTACAGCTCAATTCTTTTGCACATATCATTGCGCAATATGTAGAAGTCCCAGCTGTTTTGTACAAGCGAACATAAGAATTCTTTTCTGATAAAGTTTTAGCCAAATCAAAATTGTCCGGATAATAGATAAAACAACGTTTTTTCAAAACATTATAAAGTTCTTCATCAGCTTTTATATCCACGACAAAATTTATATCCTTCAATTTTGATGAATTACTGTCAAATGTCTTTGTAATATCTTTTGTATCAGTAAAGATAATAAAATTTGGAATAACATCGTGCTTTAATAAAAAATTTGTTGCTCTATTTACAGCAAAAATAACTAATCTGTCAGAATATTTTTTAATATAATCAATATTATCCTTCAAACTTGGACCTGCGCCTGCAATAAGCGCTGTTCTACCTTCAAACTTATTATCCAGTAAGCTTATTGGATAAGTTTGTCCGCTATTTTTTATAAATTTAATACTCGAAGTTACCCAAGATTCTGAATTAACCTTGATTGCATTAATATCCGCAATCTTCATTGCGCATGTTTCATAAACTTTTTCAGTAAATATCTTGATTTCATTAGAATATAGCTGAATATAATTTCTTAAAAAGACCATTTCAATCTTGTCATTAATAATATATTTCTTAGAAATATATTTATAAACTTCTTCAAAATCACAAGACATAAATAATCGACCGCTTTCAATGTATTTTGAATAATCAACCATTTCAAAAGCAGTTCTCATAACGTTTACATCAGGTTCAATCAAAATAATTTTGCTATTATATTTTTCAAAAACATAATCTAGCATATATCCAACGCCTAAACCGAAAACAATAATAAAATCAAAAGCACCCAAAGAAGATTTTATACTTGATTGAACATCATAAAAAGCATCTTCAACAGGATTATCTACACTTTCAAGCGGTATATTATTTTTTATAAAAATAATATCATCACTCTTCGATTTAGCAATATCAATTGTTTTTCTCGCATCATCAAAAGACAAACCAATTAAATTATTTGCTAAAGTCGGATTACATTTTTTTAAAGCTAAAATATTTTGATTAAACATAAACTTAAAATACCAGTTTTATAAAAAAAAAGCAAGTTCGTTACCGAACTTGCTTTTCCTTTTTATCTATCGAATTACTCAATAGTGAAGTCAGGAGCGCCAAACATACCTTCAATTTCTTCTAAGATTGCAGAAGGTTTTCTAGCTTGGTTACGTGCTGCTGCTCTTCTTTGTGCTTCTTTATCTTTTTCTTCATTTGCATGAGTCAAGTGGTGGTAACCAGTACCAGCTGGGATTAGACGACCAATGATAACGTTTTCTTTCAAACCTCTCAATAAGTCTTTCTTACCATCTACAGCTGCTTCAGTAAGAATTCTTGTTGTTTCTTGGAATGAAGCTGCTGAAATAAATGATTCAGTGTTCAATGAAGCTTTTGTGATACCTAATAACATGTATTCACAAGTTGCTGGTTGTAAACCATTTGCAACTGCTTCCTTGTTTTCTTTTTCAAATGTTTGCATTTCTACAAGTTCACCAGGAAGAAGTTTTGTATCACCAGGTTCGATTACTTTAACTTTCTTAGTCATTTGACGAACGATGATTTCAATGTGTTTATCAGCAATTTCTACACCTTGAGAACGATATACACGTTGTACTTCGTCTACAAGGTATTGTTGTGCAACTTCTGGACCACATAATCTCATAACGTCGTGTGGATTTAGTGAACCACTTGTTAATGGTTGACCTTTTTTAATCTTTTCACCGTTTGAAACTACGATATTAGCATCAATTGCAAATTTGATTTCTGTTCTTGAACCGTCTTCTGTTTCCAAGTAAAGTCTTGGCATATCATCATCTGTTTCAATAACAGCTTTACCATCAAATTCTGCTAAGATTGCACTATCTTTAGGTTTTCTACCTTCAAGTAATTCTTCAACTCTTGGAAGACCTTGAACGATATCACCTGTTTTTTGTCTTTCGTATAACAATGTAGCCAACATATCACCACGTAGTACTAATGAATTTTCTTCAACTAGTAACTGAGTACCTGGGCTGATTAAGTATGGTCTACCTTCTCTAACAACAACTTCTGATTTTGTTACAGAAACTACTTGACCTGAAACTGGTGATCTGTCGCCACCTTCTGATAGTAAATCATCTAATTTAACCATATCACCAGCTTTTACTGTTGCTTTTGTTTTGATTGCAACTTTTGATTCAAAGTTTTCGCAAACTAATAACAATCTTCTTGCATCTTCTTCAGCTTTCTTGATTGATGCAACACCGTCATTAATTACTAATACTTGAGTTTTTGCAACTGGAGTTTTTGGTTCGATGATATCACCGTGATTTACAAGTAATTCTGTTTGCATTGAAGAATTCAATCTAGAATTGCCTTCCATTTCACGACGAACGATTAATGTTTCAAGTACTACAATCTTCAAGTCGTTGTTCTTATCAAGTTCTACCATACCTTTTAAGTGTGATAAGTAGCCTTGCATTTGAAGAACTAAACTTGTTCTTGTTAATGTAGCACCGTCAAGATTTCTAACTCTTGCACCGTCCTTGTATTGTAATTGTGTTACAGGAACGATATCAATTAAGTCATCTGTTTTGTTAAAGTTAATTGAAACTTCTTGAGGTTTGATTTTGATAACTTTTACAGGTCTTACCAAGATTTGAATTGGTTTTTCTGTAATGTTTTCTTCATCTAAGCTCAATGATGTATCAAGTTCTTCATCTAAATCATCGATATCAGCGAAATCATCATCAGAATCCATTACTGTAACGATAGAAGTTTCTTTTGCTTTAATACCTTCTGCAATTACAGTACCTTTTTTGATAACTTCGTTTTCTTCAACTTTTAATTCAGAAACACTTGATAATGTATGAATTTGACCAGGTCTGATTACAGCTTCATGAATTACATCGTTGTATTCTTTGATTTCAACGATACCGTCTAAGTGACAATATACGTCTTTAACAATTTCTGTACCAGCTGTTACGTATGAACCAGATTCAACCATTTTTAAAGCAGAGTCTTTGCTTAATTGGTGAACTTCTTCTGGAATAAATACTACATCACCTGATTTTGTAATGATTTGGTTTTCATCAACTTCTACGTCGATATATTTGATTTCACCAGAAGATTCAACTGAACAATCGCCGTTGATTAATTCGGCAATAATCATACCGTTTTCAACTGGAGTGTCAACTGGAGATTTAACGATATATTTTTCACCAGTTGCTTCAACTGTCCAAAGTTGTTCTTTCTTAGTTTGTTCAAATGTAGCATTTGAAGGCATTAATGATGCGATAACGATTGTTAATTCTTTACCTTGAACAATCTTCTTGATTTTATGACCTTCAAATTTAGTTTCTTCGATAACTAAGTCTTGACCGATACGAACTTCACCACCGTGTTCACAAATAGTTAAAGTTTCAGCAAGCTTTTCGCCTTCTTTCATTTTTTGACCGTCTTTAACTAATAATTTAGAACCACTTGGTAAGTTGTAAACGTCGCCACCTAAAACCCAAACAACACCTTGTTTGTTTGCTGTTCTAGAAATGTTACCTTGTCTATCTTTCTTTTCATCAGCGATGAAGTCTTTGAATACAACTTCACCTGATAAGTCTGAAGTGATATCTTTTGTAGCTTTTTCTGTTAAACGAGAACCGTCCCCTTGAGATACTGGTTCGTATTCAGCAAGTTTAAAGCCTTTTTCAACTTCTTGACCGTCTGTAAAGAAGATTGTTGCACCAGCAGGAATGTGGTATTTAGTAGTTCTCTTAGCGCCTACGATTTCTGCTTCAACTTCGTACATAGAAAGTTTTACAACATCCCCGTGACGAGTTCTTACTTCTCTAGTTTTTAATTTACAAGAGATTTTACCAGAATCTTTGGCCTCAACTGTTTTCATAGCACCAGTACCTTTGAATACACCACCTGTGTGGAATGTTCTCATTGTTAACTGTGTACCAGGTTCACCGATTGATTGAGCTGCAATAATACCGATTGCTTCGCCGACATCAACAAGTTTTTGAGTTGTCATTGCCCAACCATAACATTTTTGGCAAACACCATATTCTAATTCACAAGTTAAGCCTGAACGAACTGCAAGTTCTTCTAAGTTTAAGTGACGAACTTTTTCAATATCTTCACGACCCATTGTTGTATTTGCAGGAACAAGAACTGTACCGTCTGTATCAACAATGTCTTGTGCAATTGTTCTACCTAATAATCTATCGATTAATGGAACGATAACTGAACCACCATCTGTGATGCTCTTTAACATAATGTGTTTAGTACCATGACAGTCTGTATCACGAATGATAACATCTTGAGCAACGTCAACTAGACGTCTTGTTAAGTAACCAGAGTCGGCTGTTTTCAACGCTGTATCTACAAGACCTTTACGAGCACCGTATGATGAAATGATGTATTCTGTACAAGATAGACCTTCTTTAAAGTTTGCTTTAATAGGTAAGTCGATGATTTGACCTTGTGCATCTGCCATCAATCCACGCATACCAACTAATTGTGATACTTGTGATAAGTTACCTCTGGCACCAGAGAATGCCATCATATATACTGGGTTCAATCTATCAAAGTTTTCAACTACTTGAGCTGTTAATTTAGCTGTTGTTTCTGACCAAGTGTCGATAACCTTTGTATATCTTTCTACTTCTGTAATTTCACCTTTTAGGTAACGAGTTGTAGATTTTTCAATTTCAGCTTCTGCTGCATTTAACAAGTCTTTTTTAGTTTCTGGAACTGACAAGTCTGAAATTGAGATTGTTACGCCTGATTTTGTTGCGTAATGATAACCCAAGTTTTTCAATGTATTTGCAAGCTCAGCTGCTTTAGCTCCGCCGTATTCAAGATAAATTTGAGATAATAGCTTGTTTAAAGCTTTTTTATCCATCTGTTTATTAATAAATTCTGGAGCATTTTTTGTTTGTGTGTACATATTTTCCATTTTTTATTATCCTTACTAACTTTCTATACAAGTGCCTTTCTAACAGCTTCGTTGAAGATAATTCTTCCAGCTGTAGTTTCAAAACGTTTACCATGTTCATCACGAACAATGATTTTATCGTGAAGCTTGATTACACCTACTTCAAGAGCAGAAATTGCATCTTGGAAGTTGTAGAAATAGTGTTGAGCTTCCATACTTTCGTCTTTGATAAGAGTCAAGTAGTACATGCCCATAACCATATCTTGAGATGGTGTAATGATAGGTTTACCTGTAGCAGGAGCTAAGATGTTGTTAGATGCTAACATCAACATTCTTGCTTCAG
>SAMEA104315429__coassemble_675_pt1 | contig 21890 bp, 16 predicted proteins | sample SAMEA104315429__metabat2_high_PE_022 | metagenome-assembled genome bin SAMEA104315429 (sample SAMEA104315429) | gut metagenome | biome: Monkey gut; feature: monkey-associated habitat; material: faeces | place: China | collected 2013 | reverse complement strand
TATATTTGATACTATTTTATATTTTCTATTTGCTTGATTGTTCATTTCAATAAGATTATGTTGTACTAAGTACTCTACTGAAATTCGATATCCGGTATCTTCAGATAAAAAACGTTTTTCTCTAGGTAAAGGAAATGATAGTAAGATAAAATCGTTTATTTCATTTAACTCATATCCTTTTTCATAGCATCTTTCGTATAGAGTACCACCTTTTTGAACGTGTTGATTCGCACGGCCAATTACACCATTTTTATTATTAGTTTCCCCAACGTAAACTAAACCGTTTTCCTTTGAAAACCATATATATATGTATGCTTCTATATTTCCTTTATAGCCTATACAAAAACAACTATTCATGAAAATTCACCTTAATCTGATGGCAGTGTATCCTCTGCCTTACGACACAATTTAGTTAAATTTTCAGAAATGCAATATCTATAATCATAAAATAACTCACGAATTTGCTCTGATTTTATAAAGCTGTATGGTTTTTTTCTCACATTTAATTCTGCTTTTGCAGCAATTAATAACATTAACTCAATTAATATTTGTAAAGCAGTATTATTACTATTATTTTCATATATAACTTTTGAGAATCTATGATTTTTAGATATTCTTACGCATTGTTTCCTTTCTGCATCTGCATATGGCTCCCATATCATATTGTCTTGTATACTTTGTACTTTAAAAATGCAATCCAAATCACTTATAGAAGGACTTCCTTTCATTGTTGTAACTATATCTTCGTCTGTTATTTGTTCTTTAGTTTTTTCTTCGCCTTCTTCATCTTTTAGACGATTGATTGTGTCATATGTCTCTTTTTGACGCATTTCTTCATTTATTTGTGCTTCTCTTATTTCACGTTCCTTTTGATCATCACTGTCATCATTCAAAGGATCATCAAGATAATCATCGACATCTATAGCAATACTATTTGACCTTTCATTTGAACTTTCTGACGTTTGTGACAGATATTTTTGCCAAGCATTTTGCCATGCATTCTTACACTTGCTCTTGTAATCTAATATGTAATCATCAAGAGCACTTTTAGCATCTTCCGATAACATAATGTGGGACTTGCTTACATCTATATTAAAAGCATCATCAGCATCAGACTGTATATTAATCCTTCCCCGAAAAGCGTAATAATCCTGATCTTGCGGAATAATATCCAATCTATTAGCCCAATTAATTAATCTACCATTTCTGTATACATAAAAACCATAATTTGAAGCAGAAATATGATATTTTTTTCGTATATCTGCATCTGATATTCCTTCATTTTTTCTTACTTTAGGATGTGGTAACATTGTAATTTCAATTTTACCACTTACTTCATTTTCAGAATCAAGTACAATATCAACAGGTTTTAAAATCCATTGTACGGATTTTCCATCCCATATGTTCTCATCTAATTTGTTATCGCCAGCCTCTTTGGTAAACAATGCATCTACAGCATCAATCTCTATATCATTAATAGATATATGTAACTCTTTCCTTAAAAAATAGTAATATATTACACCTAGCTTTTCTTCTAACTCACTAATAGTTGTTTTTATACTGGGGTGATTATTTGTATGAATTTTTGAAATTCTTATGATAGTTCCTTTATTCCCATTTTCAAAATATTGCTGAGCTAAATCCCTATCTAAATCATTTAAGTCACATTCTACACTATAATATTCGTCTTCAATTTCTTCTAAATCTACATATTCTTTATTAATTTCTCCGGAACCATCTCCTGATATTATTTCAAGACGACTTCCTTGGGCAAATGATGCCGATTTCAGTCCAAGACCGAATTTAGATAAAGTTCCTTCAGAATAAAATGTATCACTAGAACCTAAATCTAATGCATTTTCTATTTTTTCTTTGTTCATTCCACAGCCATCATCAATTATTAAATATTCTTGAACGTCATTTTTTTTATTAAGATTTGTTGAAGTACTTTTTTGAATAATTTTTATATGTATATTTTTAGCATGTGCCGATACTGCATTATCTATAATGTCGCATATTGCACTTGCTGGAGTATACCCTATTCGGCTGATTCCAAAACAAATTCTTGCGGCATTAATTTTTCTAGTCTTTTTTATTACTTCCATACCTATTATTCCTATCAATTTATATAAAACAAATAAATAATTTTTAATTTTTACTTATTCTAACACAAAATTAATGTATATTTTTGTATCATAGAAACTCAATATATTATAATTAAGCTTGAGTTGTTATTCTCTAATATTCTTGAATTTTTAAATAAAAGAATAACAATACCTTCATCAATTCCAATAAATTCGCTAATTTTTGTTGTACCTAAAACTTTACTCATATTGCTATTTTATCATAAAGATGTCTTGCCAAAAATTAGAGAATTCTTTTCTAAATTTTGTATGTTTATATTCCGAAAAATGTTTTTAATTTTATAAAACCTTTTGCCCTGAATAATCAAACCATCTGTTACAAGAAATCATTTCATGTGTTCTTTTACATTGATTATTACAGATGGTGCGATTATTTAGGGTTTTTGGCTTAAATAGGGCGATTGAGGGGTAGGAAATAATACTACCATTCGTAATTCAAACTACTCCAAAATACTCATTTTGCGGACTAACGGACAAAATCACCCTAGATATATGTAAAACAACACAAGATTTGATATTTATGACATAGGCAAAACTTCCGACCAAGTAAGAGTTTTTAGTGTGTTGTGATGTTTGATTTTTAACATAAAAATTTTTACGGAACTTTTATTACTTTTGGAAACAATTAATTTCAAGTAAAAATTTCTGTAATTCTTTAATGGCTATAATCTTAGCAAAAATTATTTTCTAACAAGTGGTTTGATAAATTATACAAATTTGATATGAAATTATACTTTCTTACGGAACCACTTAACGGAACCAAATATTAGTTATCTAATTTTCTTCTTTATATTGTTTTATAATTTTATAAACATATCCTTCTGTAATATTACATTCCAAAGCTAGTTTCATTCGAGATTTTTTAGTACCGTCATAGTTATCAAGAATGTATTGGTGTTTATATTTACTTGTGGCAGATTTTGGAATTAATATTGGTACTCCAGCATGTTTTAACATTAGTTTTTTAGTTGCTTCAAACCCAATTAATTTAATAAGGTCGAGTAACTCACAATCCTCAATGGAGTCTTCTGTTAAATATTTCATCCAGCCTGGTTCTTTTTCATTCATAAATTAATATTATCACAAACTAGAATTTTACACTAGAAATTTCTACTAGAATAATTATTGAATTAAATAATGAATTGTTCAATATACTGAAGTTCTAGAAATTACACTCTATCTGATTTTAAATATTTTTAATATGAAAAATAAAGGATTAAAAATGAATAGAGATTGGATTACTACAGTAGAATTAGCTGACATATTAGGACTTTCTGAAAGATATATTAGAAAAGCTATTTACCAAGGAAAGTTACCAAGTTTTAAAGAGGGACGCTATCATAGAATTCCTATTTCGGCTTTACGAGAAGATTGGCAACTTGAAGCTTTCAAAATCTTAGAAAAAGAAAAATATATAGATAGAAAATCAAATCTTCCAACAGTTTATACAGAAGAAAATAAAAAGAAAGCCTTGACTAAATTTAATTTAGTAACTAGCTGGCAACAATTTTTCAAATATTACAAAGGCACAAAAATTCAATCTGTAAAGGATTTTATGAAAATTTATAAAAGTTCTCCTGAATATGGTGATGTATATTATAAAATTGATAAAATAAGCCCTGTAACTATGTTACGTTGGGAAAAGAAACTAAAAGATAATAATTATGATTGGAGAGCGTTATTAAATAAATATGTTTCTCATAACAAGAAAACCTCTGGTTTATCAAAAGAAGAACAAGAGATTTTTATAAATTTCTTACTTCACCCAAATAAAACAAGTGTTGGTAAAGCTATAAAATTAACCCAACATTTATTAAGAGAAAAAGGTGTAACCGAATTTTCTTGTGAAATGACATATAGAAGATTTGCTAAAAAATATATTGCAGAACATTATGATTTATGGGTATTTTCAAGAGAAGGCTCAAAAGCTCTTAGAGAAAAAGTTGTTCCATATATTAAAAGAGATCCGTCAAAGTTAGAAGTTGGTGACGTTCTTGTTGGTGATGGGCATAGACTTGCTTTTCAGGTTATAAATCCATTTGATGGCAAGCCTTGTAGACCAACATTAGTTGGATATCAAGATTGGAAATCCGGTGGGTTAGTTGGATTTGAAATAATGTTAGAAGAAAATACTCAATGTATTGCTTCAGCATTAAGAAATTCAATTATGAATTTGCAAAAATACCCTAAATACTTGTACCAAGATAATGGGAAAGCTTTTAAATCAAAATATTTTAATGACTCAGAAGAATTTAATGGACTATTTGTAAGTCTTGGTATCACTCCAATTTACGCATTACCGTATAATGCGAAGGCTAAAACTATTGAACGATTTTTTAGAGAAATGCAAGATAGTTTTGAAAGGTTATTACCGTCATTTGTTGGTGCAAATATCAACGACCAACCTGCGTATCTAAAAAGAAATGAAAAATTTCATAAAAAACACCATAATCCATATATTCCAACAATACAAGAAGTTATTATGTTGTTAAATAAATGGTTATGTTTTCATTATGCTCAACCTTGTCCAAATGTAGAGGGAAAAACTATTGGTGAAGTTCTTGAAGGAGGAAAAGGTTGTTTACTTGATTTTAACCAACTAGACGATATGATGATGGTTTCAGAAATTAAAAGTATTGGAAGAAATGGCATAAGATTTTTAAAATCAGACTATTATGACGAAGCCTTATACGGACTAAAGAAAAAAGTTCTAATTAAATATAGCTTGTTTGATTTATCATTCGTAAAAGTTTATACGCTTGAGGGTGAATTTATCTGTGTAGCTAAAAGACTAGAAGCTATTAATCCTTTAGTAAATTATACAGGTTCTGCAAAAGATATTGAAGATTTTAAACAAAGAGTAAAACAACAAAAACGACTTGAACAACAAACAGCTAATGAATATTTAAAACATTTAAAAAGAGAAAATGGCTATGTTCCTTTACTTGAAACAGATGTTTTTGATTATGAACAAAAAATAAAACAATACAAGTACATTGAAGCTTTTGAAGAATCTGAAAAAATTGAAGATGAAGAACCAATTTTTCATAATAAATTTGAAAAATATGATTATTTAAAGAAAAAAGTAAATCCGACTACAGAAGAAATAAGTTGGATAGAAGATTATGAAAAGTCAGTAGAATATAAATTAATATATGAAACAAGTGAGAATTAAAAAATGAAAAATATATTTGTGAAAACTAAAAATGTAAAATCGTTTATTGTGTTAGCAAATAAACTTAAAAATACAAAGAATAATGTACCAAAAATGGGATTAGTTTTTGGTGAACCAGGATTAGGGAAAACGAATGCAATTCTATGGTGGGCAATTCAACAAGATGCACTAATCATAACTGCGAAAAATGGTATGACTCCACGATGGCTACTAAAGCAATTAGTTTCTGATTTAGGAGAGGCTCCAAAAATTCTTGTTGCAGATTTGTTTGAGCAAGCTGTTGCAAAATTAGTAGAAAATCCAAGAATGATAATTGTTGATGAGATAGATTATTTAATAAATAATACAAGAGCTATTGAAACAATTCGAGATTTACATGATGAAACAGGAATACCGATTTTGCTTGTTGGTATGGGTGCAGTAGATAAAAAGTTAAGTAGATATAAACATTTTTTCGATAGAATTGTTGAAATTTACAGGTTTGTTCCATTTGATTATGAAGATGTAAAAACAATTATAAACACACTCTCTGACGTTCTTTTTGAAGATTCTGCTATTGAAGTTGTTTATCAAAAATCAAATAGATTTAGGCAAATAGTAAAAATAATTTTAAAATTTGAAAATTTAGCAAAAACTAATGATTACAAGGTTATAACAAAACATATTGCAGAAAGCGAATTATTATGGCAAGAAAGAAAGCAACAAAATTAGAGATAAAAATTATAACAATAGCAAAAAAGCTAAAAACATTTACTGTTGATGATATTGAAGTTTTAACAGAATGTTCAAAGTTTGAGGTAGCAGAAATGTTAGAACTTTTAGTTCATAGAAATAAGCTAAAAGAAAGTGATGGATATTATGTCTATATCCCACAAAAATTAAGAAAACATGAGGATAAAGAAATTTGTAATGATGATTCATTGATACACTCATTACCATTTAAAACCAAAAAGCCAAAAGAAATTTTTATTAAACGAATTAATGATTTAGACGGTTTTGTCGATTACTTTTTTGCAACACCAAAAATAAAAGAGCGAATTAGGAAAATATTTAAAGTGTTGAAAGAAACTCAAGGATTGAGAGGTAATAAATTAATGCAAGTTTTAAAGAAACATGAAATGAGCATTAAATCCTATAGAAGATATAAGAAAGAGATTTGTCAAAACGGTCTAGTAAATTTAGTTGGCAATGACTCTGCAGAACCTGGTGAAATTTACTATTTTTTTAAAGAATACTATTTATCACCTAAGAAGTTAAACATTGATGAAGCGAGAGAATTGGCTATTCAAAGATTTGAAAGATTAATAAAAATGCAACTTAATAGAGGTAAAATTACAACTGCGTGGACTATGTATAAAAGATTAAAGCAAGAATATACAATAGAACAAATTGAAAAGTTTAGAAATTATAATTTTTCTGAATTTGATACTGAGAAAATGTTTGAAGAAAATATAAAAAAGAGTTCAAAATAGAACTCTTTTTATTTTGCTTTATTTCATAAAATTTTATTGTTTTGACATAAAGGGACCAATAAAACATAAACTCCTCATAAAAACGATTTTGAACACGTTTTGAACAGGGTTTTACACGTTTAATATCTATCCATCTCTAAATCATTAATACGATTTTCATTATCACTTGAGTTATATTCAACATCATTGAGTCTTGATTCATTATCATCAATTCTTGATGAGGTATCTTCTACATCAGATTCTACATTATCAAGTCTTGAAGTTGCATCATAAACATTTTCTTCTATATCAGATTGTTTCTTTACCACTTTGTTTATTTGCAATTGTATTGATGTGTTCCAAATAAATAGCAATATAACAGTAGTTATGAGTGAAATTTTTACAATTTTGTTTTGATCCATAAGAACTCCTGATAATTTATTATAATATTGAAGAATTTGTAGAATTAATAATATCCAATATTATTTGTTGTGTAATAAAATCTTTATTGTTTAAAACGGCAACTCTTGCTGCTTCATTGCAAATGAACTCAATATCTGAGCAAGAATAATTAACAGTTTGTCCTGAAAGAATATCGTAGTCAATATTTTCTAATGGTCTATCTTTTAAATACATTTCAAATAAATGCTTTCTCGCATCAAAATCTGGAGGCATTACAAAAATTTTCTTGTCAAATCGTCCTGCTCGTAAGATTGCTTTATCTATTAAATCAATCTGATTTGTAGCTCCAATAACTAAAATATTTCTTTTACCTGCATCATTTAAATTCATAAGAAATTCATTTATTTCTTCTAATTTATAACTTTGGTTTCCATCTAAGGTTGAACGTTCCGGAACAAGCCCTTCAAGTTCATCAATAAAAACAATGGATGGTGCAAGTTTTTCTGCTCTTTTAAAAACTTCTGAGATCTTTCCAACTCCACCATGTATATATGGTGTTGTTACATCAGAATGCTTTATTTCAAAATACGAAAAATCTAATTCTTCCGCCAATTTTCTTACTATAAATGTTTTTCCACAACCTGGAGGACCATATAATAATATACCATTAGGAATTGAAAGCTTAAACTTCTCAAATTTATCTTTTTGCAAAATTGGGTAAATTACGTCTTGCAATAATTGTTGTTTTAACTCTTTCATGCCTGCAACAGCATCAAAACCTGATAAAACGGTTAAATCTTTTATTAAATCTTGTATTTTATTTTGAAAATTTTTATCTGAAATAAAAGCTCTATAAGTATTATTGCCAAATGTCAAAGTCTTTATATTATACTTTTCTTCTTTTGATGTTGGAAAGGTTATATTTGAATCTAAAAACAAGTAATAATATCTATTATTTTCTGTTAAATAGATTTCCACGTCTTTCTCTACCGCTATTCTATTTTTTATAGTAATTTCAGTATTTATTTTATAATTATTTGGAATTGTAGGTTTTTGAGTTGTCATATTTCCTCTTTAAAAATCTTCTGGTGCTATATCTATACTTCTTAAGTTACCATTTACTACCTTTATTAAACTTAAGGTATAGCCTTTTACATTATTATTAACTATCTTAAAATCAAAAATTGCATCTTCTTTTGTATAATTAGTATTATGACCAAAGCAATTTTTTTCATTATACCACGTTAATCCACTTGCAGATTTTAGAATATAAGAACCTAGTGGAACATCAAATTGAATAGTTTCTCCAGCTCTAACAAAAATTGTCAATGCTAATTTTTTAGAAATAGAATCATACAATTTTATATACGTGTGTTCACTATTTTTAGATTCGATTCTAAAAGGAACTATACATTTTTGTCCTGTGTAATTTTTTATAATACCACTTTTGGGTAGTGGCGATTTTGTAAGTGTTAATTCAGAATATCCTAATTTTTCATCAATTGCTTGATTAAATTTATTTTCATTATTATCAAATAATTGAGGTAAATATTTTTGCTTTAATGCTTGATATTGTTCTTTATTGTGTTCATAGTTATATGCCATATCAGAAATAATGTGTTGTTTTTCATTATTGTACTTTTGTATAAGTTCGTTTTTAACGTTATTTGCATCTATGTTATATTGAACTAATTTATTTAATTCACTATTACAATCGCTTTCATTACCATTTTTTAAAAATTCATACGCCGTATTTTTAATTTGTAAAATATTATTGTTTCTTATAGAAACTTGATGCGTAGTAAAACCTATAAGAGATGCGACAATAAGGATTATCGAGATTATAATAATTGGTTTCCAATTTATATTTGAATCTTCACTATATCTAATCCTTGTAAAATTTGAATCTTCTGTATTATTTTGAGAATTATTCATTTCATTAATCTCATTTGTTTTGGACGAGTTATTTTGCTCGTTTGAATTTAAAAAATCAAAATTAAAATTTAATTTGTTATTGTTCATTTATTTCTCTTATCTTTGTAACATGATTTTCTGTTTCTAGAATGTGTTGAGCCATTTCGGCTGCTACCTTACTATCAAATATACCTATTCTAATATAATAAAAACCAAGTTCATTTGTTAATATCTTTGCTGAATAATATTTATTATATGCATTTAGCATTGATTCTGCTACACTATAGTTTGTATAATATCCATTATCTATCAATTCATATTTTGTATGTTTTGTTATTATGGTTTTATTTTGTGTAGATTCTTTTTGCACTACTTTATTTGGTTTTGCACTAAACTTTTTGTGATTTTGTTTAACTTGATTGTAGATATTTATGAAATCTTCTTCATTAATTTCTTTAGAATTTAACTCTAATTTTTGGTGTTCATTCATTTTTATTAGACTATCATTATTGTTAATGCTAAAAGTTTCTCTATATAAATCAGATGTAAAAGGATAATCTTTAAAAACTAGTGAATACGTATTTAATTGGTTATTTAAAACTAAAAACGATAAAGTTTGATTTAATATACTATATTTAGCTTTTATTCCAAATTGTGAGTCTTCCCCATACCATTTTTCACCTTTGGCATAATAAATTTCATAATTACTACTTGGAACATTAAGACTAATATCATCTCCGGCATTGACAAAAGCTACAAAATCAGCTTTTTGAGTATTTTTATTGAATAATATAAGTGAATAATTATAGTCACTATCTGCTTTTATATAAAAAAGTAATGGACGATTTTGGTTAATCCATTTTGCTGTATATAAAATTGATGTTTTGGGCATAGATTGCTCTTTTAGAGTTAAGGCTTTTTTCCCATATTTATCATCAAAAAGAGTATTGAATATCTCAATATCATCATTAAAATATAGTTTTAAATTTAAATTTCTATATGTTTCAAAATCAAATGATGAATTATTTTCAAATTTATCAATAGCTATGTTTAAAATATCTTCACGTTCTCTAAATTTGCGTTCTTCAAAAGCATCAAATTCGGCATTTGTAGTTATTCCGTCATATTGAGCAATTTCATTTACTAAATACAAATAATTTATTTTATCCTCATTATTCAAATAAGAATTATAGGCTAATTCTCTTTTATAATTTATATCAGAATAAGAAGTCTTAGGATTTTTATCATTTAGTATAAACAACGATATTATCATTACAAAAACAATAATAAATCCAATTGTAATCCAAAAATATTTGCGAATATTTATATGACTATTTGTTGTATTAGCAGCTTTAGTTGCCGTTATTACCGTTTTATTTTCTAAGCTATTATTTGTTTGAGATGCCATATCAGCTTTATCATTGCTATTAGATTCTTCACTAGAATTAGTTTTTGACGTTGTAATATTCTGTGCTGAATTCACATCTAGAAAATCAAAATTAAACTCTAATTTTTCATTATTACCCATTTTTATATTTTCCATATATACAAATAACAATTACAACAACAGGAATTATAAAGACGAAAGATTCAGGATTTTCTAGAACCCATTTACCACCTAAGTATACTCCGTAAATAAGCATCCCTACAAGATACAGTAAAACATAACCTCCAAAGGCACTTGATAAAAGACTATTTATACAACCTTTGACACCTGTCTTTTTGTCAACTGTTTCTTGGATATCAACAGAATCTTTAAAACATCTTTTTTTGACATCTTCACTTTTGGCAAATTTATTTGCCATAGATATTACAAGTAAACTTTCTTTAAATTTTTCGTGTTTATTATGTAACATTATTGCGATATTACGTAAGGTTATCGCAATGGTATCCATTACAAGATATTTGTCTTTATCTGGTATTTTTATAAGTAGTGTATTTATTTTAAATTCAAAACTACCTAAAATTTCTTTTGTAGAGGTTTCATTAATACTATATTTATCTTTAAATTTACTTTCTAAACTTTTTAATAATCCTGTCAGTTTAGTATGGATTTCATTAGATGTAATAATAGAGGATATTTGTTTTTTATCATCAAGAAGTTTATCTTTTAGACCTTCTGTACCTGCAATTAAAATAGAAAACTCTAAAAGTTTTTGTGCAGATTCATCTTCATCTAAGTTATTAAAAATATCTATTATTTGTAATCTGATTGTTGTAGCAATAGTATCTCTTAAAAGAATTGTTTTGACGTTGTCATACAAATTCAAATCTTTTAATTTGTTTAATTCTGTTTGGAAAGTTGTTAAACATTTTTTTACTGTTGCTTTTTCTTCATCATCAAAGACTCCATCTTCAGAAATATTCATTTCCTTTAAAATAGATATATACTTATCAATTTCTTTGTAGCAATCTTCAACTTGAGATAAACTTAAGTCTTCATCAGATAAATCAAAAATATTAATAAATTGAGCTAAAATTGAAACGTCATTTGCACTTTTGGAAATATCTGAAAAAATTTCAAGTAAAGCTTCTCGTATTCTATCATTTAAATCATTAAATAAACATTCATCAATACCCAGTTCGTCATCAAGCATATATAAACGTTGAAAATCTTTTGCATATTTTTCATCGGACAATAAATCTTTCCAAATATAGATAATTTTTTCTATATCAATACTAGAATACTCTTTATTTGAAATTAAGCCTAATGTAAGAGTTATTGCAATATTTTTTTTGAATATTAAATCCTTAGTGTTTGAAGAATTATATAATTCAAAAATATTATTATACGAAAAATTAGTTTCAATCGATTTGAAAATTTCTTCGTTTTTATCATTATTTATATAAAGTCTAAAGAAATAATGTAGTATATGTTTTTTTGCATCGGACAAATCTAGAGATGCTTGTTTAATATTTTCAAGATTTCTCAAATTATTATACAACCTAAAATCATAGTCATATTGAGGAATTTCATCAATATAAACTAATTTTTCTAGGTTTTTAACTCTTTTTGTTATTTCCTTTTGAGTTGCATCAGCAAGTAGTCCCAAAATTCCATATGCATTATTGTATAAAATATTATCCATTATTTCGTAATACCTGCAATTTTGGATTTTAATTCTTCTGCTTCAGAACTTGGTAAAAATTCCCAAAGTTTTCTTACACATTCTTTTATTACCCTGAAATTTTTATCTTTTGCTGCTTGTAGAGATTTGTTAATAATAGGTTCACATTCTGGATTATTTGCAATACTAGGATTTTTAATTAAATCGTTTAGCCAATAAACCCAAGTATAATCATCAGATACTACAATTGAACCACCAAGGCTGTATAATTGATTATTAACTTCATTTAAAAGAATTGCATTGTTTGTTTGCAATGCTTTTTCACCATCTCTTTTAATAGCTTCAAATCGTTTTTTAAATGAAACTTTTTTATCTTCGTTTGAACAATCTTCTATTAATTCCGCTATTTCAACTATGTGTTTTTCGTAAGTTGCTTTAATTGAATCAAAATTTTTATTTGCTTTTAATTCATTTACATTTGCCTGTAATTCTTTAATTTTAGCATTTGTTTTTCTTTTTTCGTCTTCATCATTTTGAGATGATTTTAATGAAGTTTTAATTTCTTGAATTTGAGAATATATTTCTTCTTTTTCTTCGTATGAACATAAGTGTTCAATTTCTTTTACTTCATCAACTTCTTTATTTACGTCATCTTGTAATTTAGATACGGATATTTCTTCATCATACACAGTTGCTCTTGCGTTAAATGCTTTATCCATAATAGGAATATATGCTTCTAATGTAAGAGTTCTTGATTCATCAATTTTTATTGTAACTTCAATATCGCTACCTTCAGGTAAATCAAAATCTATATCTTTTCCACTTACAGAGACTTCACAAATAAATGTATTTTGTTCAGGAATAGGGTTTTCTCCTTCATAAACCGTAATTGGTAAAGCATTTGCCAATAATTCATCCGGACCTTTATTAAGTCTTTTTACAGTATGATATACAACTGTTTTTTCCAACGGTAAAATTGAATTTTTGTCAAAGTATTTGTCATATTCTTGTTTATATTCTCCTGTAGAATAGTCTTTTATAGAAAGACCAACCCCAACGGAATGAGGTATTGGAGCCCCTGAAATAGTCAAACCATGAGTAATACTAAAATCATCAATGGATATTTTTAATGGTGTTCCACTATTATCAAATAAATAAATCCAATAATGATTCAATTGATGAGGTTTAACTTCTACATTTGAAATAAATTTACCATTTTTTAATTTAACTCGACCTGAATTAAATGTATTATCCTCGCTTTGAATTTGAATATAATATTCGTTTTCATCGTCTTTCAATGCTGGAATTAGACCTGTTACGAGTTCGTCTTCGTCACTTGTTAATGATTCATACTTCAATTCGAGTTCATAAGTGTTTTTATCTATAATTTTATTTTCATTGAATTCTTGAGGAATTGCTTGACTTGTAGCAAAAATGCATGCACCTTTAGCTACTGCTGTTAATGGATCTGAAGATGTATCACCTTTTATTCCTAGTTTTTCTTCTAAATTCTTTTTTATAAATGGTAATTGAGTTGGACCACCTACGAAGATTATTTTATTTACGGATTCATTTTTTAATCCTGCATCTGAAATAGTCTTTTGACATAATTTTATTGTTCGGTTAATAATTTCAGAAGATATTTCTTCTAGTTGAGATTGAGTAAAATTAATGTTTTCATATATTTCATTGTCATCAATAGTTAAATCAATTTCAATATTTACTTCAGGAGATGCAGATAATTGAATTTTAGCCTGTTCCGCAAAATATTTTAATTTTGCAAATTCAATTGCGTAATTTGAATTACTTCTTTCAAAGTCTTCCAAATCATATTTATTCTTTAATTCAGGAACAATCACTTTGTCGACAATTAATGCATCAATATCTTTTCCACCAAGAAAATTATCCCCACTATGACTTAAAACTTTTAAATTTCCTTCTTTTGAAGAAATTAATGCAGAATCAAATGTTCCACCACCTAAGTCATATACTAACCAATTTTCATTTTTATTTTTGCCAAATCCATAAGAAATAGCAGCTGCAATTGGTTCTTGAAGTAATAATGTATATTTAAAACCTGCTAAAACGCCAGCTCTTTTAGTCGCTTCAGCTTGAATTGTTGAAAAATATGCAGGGATTGTAATAACAACTGCTGATGTATTGATACTATTATTTTTTCTAACCGCATCTTGCTTTAGAGATTCTAAAATTTTTGCAGATATTTCTTCTGCATTATAATCTTTATCTATTCTTTTAAAATAAACTTTATCATTTGTTCCCATTAATCTCTTAACTTCGGGTTTATTATTTTGAAGTTCTTGTTTAGATGGATTTTTGAAATATCTTTCATAAGGTTTTTTACCAACTTCTTCATCTCCAGCCTTATTAACACCAAAAACAGAAGGAGTAAAGGAATCTCCATAAATATTTTTTGCAATTTCGATATTACCATTATCAAAAATGGCAACTTCCGAATTTGTTGTGCCTAAGTCAATTCCTATTTCAATATTACTCATCTTTTTCTCCATTTACTTCTTTGATAATTTTAGCTTTTTTAATTATTTGACCGTTGTATAAAATAGTTGGTTCTATGATATCTTTTATGATTGAAAATGGTGTATCAGATTTTATTACATCTAAAATATCAACATTCATTCCATCATTGTATTTTTGACCAATATCATAACTTGTGATTTCATATCCACAAGAATTAAGAATTGTCTCTAATTTGTTTAAATTACTTGAAATAGCTCTAGATTTATTTTCTAAATTATTTTCTCTTAATAATTTATTTAAATGTTTCTTTAAAGTCCAAAGTGTAGTTGCCATATCGGCTAATTGTGGATATCTCTCATTTTCCATTGTAAAATCCTTACTAAATAATAAGTACTCTTCGTACTTCCTTCTATTAAAATCTTGGTAAAATCTTAACATGAAGTATAAGAACTATCAATAATTTACATAATGATAACTTTACTTGAACAATTTAATGTTTTGAGTGATAGATGTTACTCAACGTTAGGAGATTATATTTATGAAAAAAGTTGAAACTTATACTATTTCCGAAGATAATGCATTAAAATTAAAAGAATGGGCATCGAATATTTATAACACCATAGTTGTTTTAGATTACTTTTGTTCAACGCAAACACAATACTCTGAATTAAATAACATATCGCCTATTATACAAAACTTACGAAAAGATGCGGATTGTCTTTATGCATATTTTATTAATTTAGAAGATAACTATTTAACAGAACGTAAATAGTTGCTTGATTAATATTTTTATAGCCATTGAGTTAAATCAGAGGTAAAAACACTTAACCATATCCCATTTTTACTAGCTTCTGATTTTTACTTGAATTTCTTAGAATAATTTGGTCAAGAAGTATAATTTTCCTTTAACAAGCAAAAATTCAGCATTCCAACTTTTGTAAATTTGACATTTTTTAAACTCCTATTATAATTTAAAGATTATGTCGTTGAGTTTTGATTCATTCAAAAAATAATCAAACCACCTGTTAGAAAAAGTCAAACCATGTGTTAGGTTACAATTAGGAAAAAAATTTTTTCAAAATTCTTAGACTTAACAAAATTTATATTCCATTTTTTTATAGGAAACTATTAACTAAGAAATGAGTTAGAAATGTCTAAAAAAGATTTTACAAAAGGCACAATAATTTAAACATTATTAACTACTTGTTTTGTAGCATTGATTTGTTTATCTCGCCACTCTACAACATTTTTAATTACAAGTTTTTCTATGGCTTTTATGTATGTTTTCATAAAACCATAATCAATTTTATTATTAATGGTAGGTAATTCTATTTGTAAATTAGGAAGTTTATCAGTCGCATTTGTTAAATAATCTGTAAACAATACTTGTAATCTATTAATTGAAGAGGTTACAAACAATCTTTCTTCTTCTGATTTAACTCCTTCTTTAAAAGTTAATGCTTTTACCCTTGTTCCAATATGAAAATTTTTATTTTGTGTTGTTGCATAAAAAACACCTCTATCTGCTAAAGCAATAGTTTTCTTTGCATCAAATATTCGTCTGTTGTTAACCACTTTTATATTTGCTACTAGTCCGTTATTTTCATTAGTATGGCTTATAAGTGGAATATCGCCTTTTTCTGTATTTCCTATAATAAAGTCCTTTCCAGTAGCTATATCAAATATTTCATTTATTGAAAATTTTTCAAATTTTACTTTTTTGTTATTAATTTTATCAATCGCTTCTTCTTCTTCTTTAGTTAATTTATAGTTCTCAAGACCGCTTACCTTTAGGTAAGCAGTAAGTTCGCTTATACGCTCATCTTCGAGTTCGCTTATACGCTTCGCCATATATTCTGTATCTGGGATATAGCCTTCATTGTGGTATTCTTTTTTACAATCAAATACTGGTTTGTTGTATTTATCAAGTAAAATTGGTAAATTTAATTCACAGTTTTTAGCAATCTTCCAATGTCTTGCATATCCTAAGTCTTTTATTTGTTTTTTCCAAACCGTTATAATATATAATAAAACATTTATATTATGTATTTTAGGCTTTAAAACTTTTATATTATCGATAACTGAGAAACTTTGTTGCATAATATTTAAAGTTCTTGTATGATCTCCAAAAGTTATATAAACAGGGTTTTCTGCATCTATTATAAATTCAGGATTATTATAATACCCAATAATCCCGTTATTATTTGTATCAGAAGAACAAACTGGATAAATTCCATTTTCAATACAATCACTTCTAGAAAGCATTTTTTTTATACTTTTTGATTCAAATAATTTTTCTACTTTAAATACTTTTTTAATCACAGAAATCTCCTTTTAAAACCTGCGAAACTTTCCAACTTAAATAATCCGCAACAGTCTTTTTAAAATCTTTTTCTGTTGGTACTGTATCAATTTTTTGATGTTGAGAATATGTCCAATCATTACCATTTAAAGTTATTGTATCATCTATAACAAAATCATCAAAATAATGTGTTGCTTTCTTTCGATTCAGTACAATATCAACAATTTCCTGATAACGTTCTACTGCATTATTTGTATCTCTTAAATTAACATTCTGACCTGATTTCTTACGATTTTGTCTTGAGTAACCATCTTCTGAAAAATCTATAAATTTTACATTATCTTTTTCATCATGAGGAATACCAACATCAAAAACATATATAGCAGTTTGAACTGATGATTTACCGCAAAATAAATCATTGGGCATATGAATACTTGCAATAAGTGTATTATTTTTTAGAATATTTTTTGTATAATTAAGACCTTTACCACTACCTGCATTTTCTTGTATTAATACTGCGGCACGACCTTTATTCATTTTGTTAAGAGCTTTTTCAACGAAAATAAAACCTTTACCATCAGCTGAATATGGCGGATTTAACAGAAATACATCAGCAGGAAAAGGCTCCCCATTGTGTTCACCCATTTCATACTTTCCATCAAATTCTGTTAAAGAGTTTTTGTGAATAATATTTGAAGAACCGTCTCCCATAAGTATCATATTTAGAACAGCCAACATATAAATATCAGGGAGCTTTTCTATACCCATTAATTGTTCTGCTTTTATTTTTAATATTTTTGCATTTCTTTTATCAGGATCTGAGATTGTATTTGCTTTTTTAATCATTTCTTTCATTGCTGAAATCAAGAAACCCGCTGAACCTGTTGCATAATCCCACACGTAAGAATTTTCATTAACCTTACACAATTTTGTCATAAATTCACAAACATAACGAGGTGTTAAAACTACATCATTTTGGCTTCCGTCAGGAACTTTAACCCAGGCATTTAAAACATTAAATAACCTACCGGTAAAATCTATATGATATTTAGGATTAAAAAAGGGCAATATTTCGTCTTTTACCTTTTTATAAACCTTTTTCAATTTACTTTCATTCTTTTCATCTGTCTCGTACAGTTTTGAATAAATAAAAACTAAGCCTAAGACCTCTTTAATCATGTCTCGTTTTTGTTCGGGCAAATTCTTTTCTGCAAGAAAAGATTCTATTTTATTTAAAATCACTACACCATCATGAGTTTTAGCACCTGCTTCACCTTTTAAATCAGAAACAAGTAATGGACTTACAATACATTTACCGTTTTTTTTCAACACCTAATCCAGCCATAATAAGACCAGAAATCAATTTAACTCTATAATCTTCCGAAATACTATGAACATCTTGCATTTCTTGATTAAGATTTTTAAGATTAATTTCTATTAAATTTTCAAGGTTTGTGGTTTGTTTTTCTTTTTCTTCATCTGTTAAATCTATTGTATCTATTTTTTCAATCAATTCATCAAGGTTATTTTGAGCCAAAAAACTAAAATCAGTATAATCATCTATTATTTTGGCAACACCTAACGTTTTATCACTTAAATAATATGTCTTAAACTTTGTTTTTACTTCATTGTTTTCCATCCAACCTGTAATGCCAATTGCAATACATTCATTATAACAGTCGGTTAAATTAATTATCGCATTTGAGTAATGTACAGCACCATTAGTTGCATACTTTTGAATGTTTGTATAATTTGGTTTACCATCTTTATCCTGATTGAAAACCTGTCCTTCTTCGTTTAATTTCTCTAAATCACTTTTTTTACCTTTAACTTCAATCATTACTGGTATTACACGATTCGTTTTTGTTGTAACTAATAATTTTATGTCAGGATAATTATTCCCATCTCCGCCACTTTTACTCGGTGCTCGTTTTAAAGCATCTTCTATTTCAGAATTTATGCTTTCTGTTTTTGTATAATATTTGATTTTTAAAGATTTTAACCAATCTTTTGCGATATCTTCTATCTGTTCTTCAATGCTATTAATAGTTGCCATATTTCACCTCATTTTAATTGTATAAAATTGGTGAAAAATGACATCATACGTTTTAACGAAAAATTAACATTTTCTGTTTCTAAAAATCCAAAAAATTGCAAACTGTCTGTTTCTTATTTTATTCTTGAATTGTAAAAAATTGCTAAAAGTATTGTTATTATTGAATAATCAGATTTTTCGGTTTGTTTCCGACCTGCGGTACTTTCTCAAACTTACTGTTTATATTAATCAAACTGCATGTCGTGGTACAAATTGTATGTAATTTAACGAGTAAACTGATTTTGTACGGTTAGATTGATATAACTAGACACTTAAGATTAAAATGTCTGACACTTAAAATTAAAAATTTCAAATTTGCATCAAATTTAAGGGAAAATTTTTAAAACTAAATGTCAGACAAATTAAAAATTTAACATATATTTTTAAAATTATTTGTCCGACACAAAATTAAAATTTTTTTGTAGATTATCAGAGAGATTGAGAAAACTACCCCCCGGAAGTTTGATATAATTCTCAAACTTTTTAGATTTTGAGGGAAATATTTCAAAACTTACTGATTAAAACTCTTAAACTCCCTGATAGTTCATTCTCAAAGTTACTGATACTTTTTTGATAAGATTTGTGTTTAAACATTTGTTATTTGTAGTTATATTAATCATTTAAAAATTTTTCTTTAAAATCTTCAGCTTTACCTAATATTTCTAAACAAGCTAAAGTTTTTTCTTTGTATATTTTTGCAATCTCTGTTTCATTTTTGGTATTATTGATTCCCAAAGTATAATACATTACAAGTTTCCAAACAAAATTACCAACTTTTTTATTTTTAAGTTTAGGAATTGCACAATCGATTTGATATTGTTCAAAAAGCTTATTTCCTGATAATGTTATTAATTCTTTTATTATATTTTCAATTTTTTCTGTACTATTTTTCCCTACTATATTAGGGTGTTTATTTATATATTCTCTCAGGATTTGTTGATTTTGTATATTACTTATGTTGCAATCTAAGTAAAACATTTCATGAAAACCAGAGGCATCATTAACGCATAGTTTAAATTTGCCAAGCCAGTTTTTATCAGAAAGAAGTTTATTTAAATTTTGGAAAAATTTAGGAGTTTTAGATATATATCTAACCAACTCTCTGGAGTTTGGCACCTTTAAACCTACATAAAACGCAATCTCGAGTCCTTCACTTGCTGTAAAATCAATTTGATTTAACAAACCATAATTGGTTTGAATGACAAAAGCATAGTCTTTATTATGTTTACGTACCACATTTTTATCTTTTACGATACCTTTTAATATGCTTTCGATTTTTTTATCATTTTCTTGTTTTATGTACCATTGATAATTTTTTAACGTGTTTTTAGCAGTTTTTTCACTATCAGACAATTTATTATCATCTAAGTATAAAATGTCATCAATATTATTGATAGATTTACATAATTCTTTTATTTCTGTATTAATAGGCTCATATTTTTCTTTCAAAATCTCTATATATTGTTGTATTACTATATTTTCTATTGAATTATTTAGGTTTAAGCCATTTAGAATATTTAAAATATCTTTGTACGATAAAAATTGATATCCAGAAAAAGTTTCCGTTTCAAAATTTTCGGGTTTTTCAATATCAAGGAATATATAATAATTATTTTTGTCTTTAAATTTATTATTTATGAATTCTCTATAATGTTGACACTGTCCACCATGTTCACAAGAACCATACTTATTTTCAATTGTGCAGGTAAATGTTTCTCCAATTATAAGAATATCAATTCGTCTTTCTTTGTCTGTATAATACTCGGTTTCAATTTTTATTTTTTCATTTAGATTAATGTTTTTATAAGGGAAACAAGTTTTAAAACATTTTTCAAAAAAAGTAATCCCCATCTTATGTGATGCCGCGTTATCAAATAACCAAGCTAAGAAATTAGAGTGTCTAACCTCATAATTTTCCAATCTTAGTACTTTAAATATATTAAAATCATTTTGTCTTTTTTGCTCAAGAACTTCTACAAGCTTTTTAAAATTTTTATTTGTAATAACTTTGTTGTTCATTTTGTACTCCTTTAATACTATAATATAAAAATAAATGTTATTTTATGGTTCGTTTTCAGTCCATGTTAAAAAATATGTCTAAAACATGCACTATTATTGTCTTATAGACTTGACTTGTTGTAAAAGCGAGTTAAGATGAATGGTGACATAGCAAGCGTTTTAAGACTTCACAGGTTCGGGTCCAACCTAGGCAGTTTTAAGAGTTTGTGTATATAGATACTCATTATAACTAGACACTTAAAATTAAAATGTCTGATACAATTTGACATGCGGTTTGAGAAAAAGTGTCAGATGAAATGATAAATATAATTGTTGGGGTAGATATAATTTAACTTGCAGTTTGAAAAAATGTATCAGATGAAATGAGAATTTTTCAAGTTGTTGGGCAGGTATGCCCAACCTACCTACTTTTTGTTTACAGCTTGAAACCACCTGTTAATAACTTAAATAATGCCGTTCCGGTAGCTTTAAAACTAAATCTTGAGGACTTTTGTAATTTGACTTACAGTTTGAGAAAATGTGGCAGATGAAACGAGAATTTTTTAAGTTGTTGGGCAGGTATGCCCAACCTACCTACTTGCAGAAAAAACAGGATTATAAGACTTGATTTACAGGAGGAATAAAATATCATTATGATTAAAAGTATAAATTGTGATTTGACTTGCAGTTAGAGAAAAAGGGTCAGGTAAAATAAGAAATTTATTGTCGGTTTAGTAAAACCAACCTACCCGACTTGACCTATTGTGTATTATATCGTGGTGCAAAAAATTGCTTTAGTTTGTCAGCTTGACAAATAAAGGGTTAAGGAATATAATTAGATTCAG
>SAMEA104315429__coassemble_661_pt1 | contig 22356 bp, 19 predicted proteins | sample SAMEA104315429__metabat2_high_PE_022 | metagenome-assembled genome bin SAMEA104315429 (sample SAMEA104315429) | gut metagenome | biome: Monkey gut; feature: monkey-associated habitat; material: faeces | place: China | collected 2013 | reverse complement strand
TTTAGAACCTTATCGAGATTAGCCTCTGATTTTTAATTTTTTAACTAATTCTCTATAACCATCTAAGTTTGTATCTTTTAAATATGATAAAAGTCTTTTTCTTTTACCAACTAACATTAATAGACCACGTTTTGTAGCGAAATCTTTTTTGTTAGCTTTCATGTGTTCTGTTAATTCAGAAATTTTTTGGCTCATCATAGCGATTTGTACACTTGTAGAACCAGTATCTTTTTCGTCTTTACCATATTTTTTAACGATTGATGCTTTATTTTTTAAGTTGATTGTCATTTCAAAACTTCCTTTTTTATTTATATCTCTACAATAAAGATATATAAAAAAAAGAAAAAAATCAATACATGAGATTAAAAATCTTTAACAAAGTTTAATTAATCAGCAAAAATGCTAATCAACATACCTTGTCTTTGAGAAGAACAGTAGCTGTCTGTGAATGATTGAAGTCTTGATAATTCAATATCTCTAGAACGTTCAGCTTCTTTTGTTTCGACAGTTGAAGCATCATATTTGTCTTGATCTTGTTTGCGAAGATATTCGCTAGAATGATACAATCTTGTTCTTTCTTTTAATCTATGATTTTCAGATTTTGCTTGATAAAATGCATTTTTAACTTCTTTGTATACTTTACGTTGCTCTTGAAGTTGTTCAAAAAGAGATTGAGAACGAGCTTGTTGTTCTTTTTTGATTTTAGCTAATTTAGCATCTTTTCTTTCTTTTGCAGCTTCTTGAGGGTCAGTGATGTAACCAAAAGAATTAAATTTGTTATTAACTTCTGCCATGCTAAAATGTCCTCTTTTAATCTCTCGTACTTATATAAAGTTATTTTTTATAAAAAAATTGCCTTTTTGTAGTATGATATTCGTATGATAGAACGTTATTCAAGAGAAAAAATGAAGAAAATTTGGGATATTCAAACACGTTTTGAGTACTACCTAAAAGTCGAAATTGCAGTCTGCAAGGCATATTCAGAACTTGGTGCAATTTCTGTTAACGACTATGAACAAATTTCTAAATTAGCAAAATTCGACTTAACAAAAATTAACATTATCGAAAACGAGATAAAACATGACTTTTTGGCATTTTTGACTAACGTTAATGAAAGTCTTGGCGAGTATGCAAAATATATGCACGTTGGACTTACAAGTTCTGACGTTATAGATACCGCTTTTGCTCTCCAAATCAAGGAAAGCAGTGATATAATTTTTGAAGATTTAGACAAATTAATTAAACTTTTGAAGGAAAAAGCGTTTGTTTATAAAAACACTCTATGTATAGGAAGAACTCATGGTGTTCAAGCTGAGCCTATGACTTTTGGACTAAAACTTTTAAACTGGGTTGATATTTTAGAAAGAGAAAAATCTAACCTTGAAAAAGCTGCTGAAAATGCTCGAGTAGGTCAAATTTCTGGACCTGTCGGAACATATAGTAACGTTAATCCAAAAGTAGAAGAAATCACTTGCAAAGAACTTGATTTAAAACCTGCAAGAATTTCAACACAAATTATCCAAAGAGACATTCACGCATTCTACATGCAAAACTTAGCTCTAATCGCAAGTGTAATTGAACAATTTGCAACAGAAATTAGACATTTGCAAAGAACTGAAATCAGAGAACTTGAAGAAGGTTTTTCATCAAAACAAAAAGGCTCTTCTGCAATGCCTCACAAGAAAAATCCTATTCTTTGCGAAAACTTATGCGGACTTGCAAGAGTTGTAAAAAGCAATTCTATCGCAGCACTAGAAAATGTTGTTCTTTGGAACGAAAGAGATATTTCTCACAGTTCAGCGGAAAGAATTATTTTCCCTGATAGCCTAATTCTTATCGACTTTATGTTAAACAGAGTCATTGAATTAATAGAAAATTTAAAAATTAACGAAAAAAATATGACAAAAAATGCAAATTCATTTGGCGGAATCGTATTTTCTCAAAAAGTAATGTTAACCCTTGTAGAAAAAGGCTTAACAAGAGAAGATGCTTACAGATTAGTTCAAAGAAATGCCCTTGATGCTTTTGATAACGACGGCAATTTCAAAGAAAATCTTCTTTCAGATGCAGATGTACTAAAACATCTAACAGAAGAAGAAATCAATGAGTGCTTTGACTACAAAGCATACCTAAAACACGTCGACGATATCTTTGAAAGATTTGATTAAGATTTAAAATATTAAGAATTCGCAAATGAACAATAATGAATTGGCAGTTATCGAAAATAAAAATTTTAAATTAGATGTCAAAGTCATGCTTGACCGAGATTTGATAAAATTATATAAATTTGAAACTAAAAGATTAAACGAACAATTCAAAAGATTTTTGTTAAGATTAATTCCATTTATTTACAGAAAACTTATAATATAAACTTCACATGAAATAATAAAAAAAGAACCTGTTTAAAACAGGTTCTTTTTTTATTTGATATTTTTAATAACGATTAAAATGTTGTAGCAACTGGTTTCTTTTGAGGAGTTGCACCTGGAATTTGTTGCCAGTTAGCTGCCATAATTTTTTTGAATGATTTTAAAGCAGTATCTTCTAATTCACCTAATTCATCAGCTTCCATAATTAATTCTCTTAATGGTAACAATGAACGTTGGTCTCTAAGTACGCCTAAAGCTGCAGCTGCACCAGCTCTAACTAATTCATTTTCGTTACGATCTTTCATAACTTCGATTAATGCAGGAACTGCTTTTGTATCATTTAATTTACCTAATGAAGTTACTGCGTAAATTCTTACGTTAACCCATTCATCATGTAACATATTGATAACTTTGTCTACAGCTTTTTTGTTACCAATTTCACCTAATGCTCTTGTAGCATCGCAACGTACGTTAACTTTTTCGTGATCTAACGATTTGATTAAAGCATCTGTTGCAACATCACCAATTTCGATTAAAGCATCTGTTACTGTGATACAAACTTGTGGATTTTCGTCATTTAGTGCTTCAACTAAAGGTTCAACCACAATTTCACCGCCTAAACGACCTAATGCTCTAGCTGCGCGAACTCTTACATCTACGTTTCTGTCTTCACGTAATGATTCGATTAAGTGAACTGTTGCTTTTGAGTCCCCTAATTCGCCTAATGCTCTAGCTGCGTATAAACGTACTGAACCATTTTTATCATTTTTCAAAACATCGATTAAAGGTTCAACTGCTTTTGAATCGCCCATTTCGCCTAAGATACGAGCTGCATTATAACGAACCTTTTCTGAATTGCTTGTTTGTAAATCATTAATTAATTCTTCAAATGTTTTTTTAACTTGTTTTTTCTTGCTGTTTACGCTAATTGTCATTTATTTTAACCCCTATTTACTACCAAATAAATTTTGTAATCGTTTTCCCTTACCCCTATATAAAAAAATTTGCTCATAAAAAATTGACTTTTTTGAATAAATTTGTTTACATTTTCGTAACATTTGTTAAAAGTACACTTAAAAATTGCGCAGTTATTGGGTTCTACGATAACACACATATTTTTAAAGGGTAAGTTCAACACTTATACATACATAATAGCATTTTTTTCAAGCCTTGTCTTTACTCCAAAGACATTATTTTATAAAAAAATATGATTGTTTTTTGAAATGTTCACACATTCAATTATTATTAAATCCCATGCCAGCCATATTATTACTGATTGTTAAGCATGTTCTACAGGGATAGTAATAATGAATTCTGTACCAATATTTTCTTCACTTAGAACCTTGATTGTGCCGTTATGTTTAGCAATAATTTTTGAGCTAATCGCAAGCCCTAAGCCAGTTCCAACCCCAACAGATTTTGTTGTAAAACCTGCATCAAAGATTTTATTTAAGTTTTCTTTTTTAATACCTTTTCCGTTATCTTTTATTTTTACAACAAGGTTATTTTCATCAATTTCTGTTGAAATTGTAATTGTACCTTTATTTTCAATTGCTTGGCATGCGTTCATTAATATATTCATAAATACTTGATTTAACATATTTGGATAACATTTAATCATTGGTAATTCTGAATAATTTTTAATAATTTCTGCTTTATTTTTTGTTTCGTGATAAATAATTTCTAATGTTAAATCTAATTCTTTATTAATATCAGCCTCTTGAAGTTGTTCCTCATCAAGACGTACAAATTTTTTCAAAGACACAACGATATTACTTATTCTATCAATTGCAACTTTATCAATTCTTGTTGTTTCTGCAAAAAGTTCAGCTAAATCCTTGTCTTCAATTTGTTTAACAAGTTTTGAAATAATACCGTTATTTGATTTGATAGAACCCAGTGGAGTATTAATTTCGTGAGCAACACCTGCAATCAATTGACCTAGAGATGCCATTTTTTCGGAATGGATAAGTTGTAATTGTGTTTCTTGAAGTTCTTTTAAAGTATTTTGAAGTTCATTTTTTTGTTCATTAATTTGTCTAAACAAAGATGCCTGAATAATTGCGTTACCAAGTTGTGCAGAAATACTTTCCAAAATATTTATTTCCGCAGATAAATCCTTCTTTTGTCTACTCAAAAGAACAATAATACCTAATAAATTGTCCAAATGATAAACAGGCATAATAATTCTCACAACAGAAGCTTTAAAAGGTTCTGCTGAATTAAACTCTTTCAAACAGTGAGAAGAGATTGTTTCTTTATTCTTAATTTTAGAATACGTATTTTTGTCATAATCAATTTTTGTACCGACAAACGCTTCTTGTTTTTTAGGATAGATTTCTGTTACTTCAAACTCATTTTCATTAACATATTCTGCATAATAAGCCTTAAACGCATTAAACATTGATGACAATTCACCAAGTGCAGAAGTCAAAATTTTTGAAATGTCGATTGATTCTCTGATAAGGTTTGAAATTTTATTAATCAAAATCATTTTCAAAGCTTGAGTCTGATTATCCTGATTCGTTTTCAAAAGGTTTTGATAATCAGTATTAATCTCTTTTAATTTAGTCGTCAATTTAGAATTTTCTTCTTTATACTTATCAACCTTTAATTCATCAGTAATATCTTTAAAAATCAAAACAGAATATCTAGCACGCTTGAACGCAGAAATATTATAATATTTCATTTCAGTACTTCTGTAACTAACAATCGCAGTATAAGATTCTTTTGAAATCAACGCTTGAGAAATTGGAGAATAAGTTGAAATATCGTCAGCAGAAATTGCACAGACGTCAACGTAAAAGTTTATTTTGTGAGAGAACTTTTGCAACGTATTAAAATCGCTAAAGTTTTTTTCAAAACCTTTGTTTTTATAAACCACGTTTTTGTTGTTATCAATAACAATAATCGGTTCTTTAAAGCTGTTAAAAATTTCAAACTTTTTCATGTATATTATTATACTACATGTATTATATATATACATGTAAAAATCCTGTTAGTTACTTTAAAAATACATGTGCAATAGTTTGTAAATTATTAATAAAAAAAGTTTACGTTATGAAATATTTTGTTCTTTGAGAAAAAATTTATGCTAAATTATTAGTATAGAAATTAGAAATTTATTTTTAGATTTTATTAGGAGAATACATGCCGGAATATTTAACGAAAGAAGAGATTAAACAATGGAGAAGTTCATTGGAAAAAATCACTTTAGAAGATTTTGCAAAAAGATTAGGAAAAGAAATAGAAGAAGATAAACACACAAATGACTTAGTTGATATTGTAATGAAACACTCATCAACAGTAACAACATCAAGAATTGATTCAAATTCTTCAATCGAAAGAATTTCTTCAATTTCACAAAAAGCATCATCAAGAGAAAGAGAGATTACTCCTTCTTCATACGCTCCAAAAGCAGAAGTAAAACCTGTTGTAAAAGCAGAAAAAGTTGTTGAAGCAGCAAAAGCAGCTATCAAAAAAGAAACTGCTAAGACAGTAAAACCTCAACAAACTGCAAAAGCTACTGCAACTGTTAGCGATAATTCAGGTTATGAATTCAAAAAACCTCTAACAGAAAGAGAACAAATGGTATTTAATTATTTCTTAGAAAATAAAGATACTGTTGTATTTGCAAAAGATTTGGCTACACTTTTAAACATTCCAAGAGATTATGTTTATAAATACATCAAAACATTAAGAGCAAAAATCGAGGGCGATAATTTAAGAAACGCAGAAAGTGGCGGATTTATTTTATCAGATAAATAATTATGGCAATTGAAAAATCGACTATTTTAAAAGTATTAAGTAAAGCAAAAGCGTTGTATGTAGCAGACTATAATGACACATACGGCGTTTCTGCTAATATGATTAAAAAACTTTTTCAATACGCTGATTATGGAAAATCTCTTCATTTAGGTATTATTGTTCTTGAAGAATTTGAAGAAGACGGCTACATTGTAGTTGAAGGTATTCAAAAACTTGTAACTTTATGTTTAGTTATGTTTGCTCTATGCGAATGCTATAAACAAACAAATATGGCTAATGAAGAAGCTATTTCTAAAATTTATGAAAGATATCTTCTTGGTAAATATGGCGTAAAATTAAACCTTAATGACGAAAATAAAATTATTTACGAAAAAATTATTTATAAAGAACGTTTAACTCCAGAAGAAAAAGAAAACCCACTATTTGTTGTGTTACACAAATTTTGGGAAGAAATCAAAGAGAAAGGAATTTCAGCAAACGAATTATACAAAGCTCTAAAAGCTGTTGAATGTTACGTTGTTCAGATAAAACATGGAGAAGGTTTAGAATTTTATTATTCAATGAACAAAAATAGCAGAATGCTTGATACAGCAAAACTAATTCGTTCATATATCCGCAAAAAAGAACCTTCACTTGTTCGTATTTTTGATGATATGATAAAGCCTTATGCTCAAGCTGGTGTATATCCGTTGTTTATGAACTTTTTAAGAGATTTTTTAAGCATTCAAAATACAAAGTTGCCAATTCACGAAACAGAAATCTTCCCTATTTTTGTAGCATATTACGAAGATATGGTTGAAAACAGATCTCCAGAGCAAATTCTTGTTAACTTAAAAGAATTTTCTGAAAGATACCTAAAAATGATAAAAGTTGATTTTGAATACTTTGATATTAAAAAGAACTTTACTCGTATTAACGAAATTGGTGGACAAGTAGCTTACCCTTACTTGTTAGAAGTTTTAACTGATTATGATAACCAAAGAATTAGCACAGATGCTTTAAATATCATCTTGAAAACAGTTTTTGATTATCTAAACAGAGGCAACGAATTTGATTTCACAGTTCTAAGCGAATTGATTAATCAAAGATTAGTAATTAGAAATTTGTAATTCAGTTATAAAACGGATAATTGTTAAAATTTAATTTTGACTTATAATTGAAGAATGGACTAAACAGAAGGAAAAATTATAATGAATAAAAGTCAATCTACTGGTATGTACGTAATATTAGGTATTATGATTTTAGCATTTGTATCAATGTTATTTTCAGGACCTACAACAAGTACTCAAGATATTTCATATACAGCTTTTGTACAAAAAGTTGAAAACAACGAGATCAAAAGTGTTCAAATTGATAAAGATTTCTTGATTGCCTTACCAGTTAAACAGCCGGAACAAACAGAATCACAAAAGAAGGCTCCAAAACCTATTTATGGAGAACTAAAAAAAGCGACTTTACAATACAAAGTTTTGATTCCTCAAGGTTCAGATATATTGAAAAAGCTTGAAGAAAACAATGTAGCGATAGAGGTTAAAAAACCTAGTGAATCATCTCAAATATTAAATGTTTTAGGTTCATTGATTTTACCATTATTGTTCATTATTTTCTTGATAATAATGGCAAAAGGTCTTTCAGCAGGCGGTTCACAAGCAATGTCATTTGGTAAAAGTAAAGCTAAACTTTTGTTGGACAACAAAGTTAAGATTACCTTCAAAGATGTTGCTGGTATCGACGAAGAAAAGAAAGAACTTGAAGAAATCGTTGATTTCTTGAAAAACGGCGAAAAATATTTAAAATTAGGTGCAAAAATTCCTAAAGGTGTTTTACTAATCGGTTCCCCTGGGACTGGTAAAACATTAATGGCAAAAGCCGTTGCAGGCGAAGCTGGCGTACCATTCTTCTCAATTTCTGGTTCAGATTTCGTAGAAATGTTCGTTGGTGTAGGTGCAAGCCGTGTAAGAGATTTGTTTGAACAAGCTAAAAAACATCAACCTTGTATCATTTTCATTGATGAAATTGATGCTGTAGGTCGTCAACGTGGTGCTGGTTTAGGCGGTGGACACGACGAAAGAGAACAAACTCTTAACCAATTGCTTGTTGAAATGGACGGTTTCGATGAAACAACTAACATCATCGTTATCGCAGCAACAAACAGACCTGACATTTTGGATAACGCTTTATTAAGACCAGGTAGATTTGATAGACAAATCGTTATCAATAGACCTGACATTTTAGGTAGAGAACAAATCTTAGAAGTTCACGCTAAAAACAAACCTTTAGCAAGCGAAGTTGATTTAAAAGTTTTGGCTAAACGTACTCCAGGTTTTACTGGTGCAGATTTGCAAAACCTTTTAAACGAAGCAGCATTACTTGCAGCAAGACACGATAAAGATAAAATTGATATGGACGATTTAGAAGAAGCAATTGATAAAGTTATTGCAGGTCCAGAAAAGAAAAGTAGAATTATTTCTGACGAAGAAAAAGAAAACACAGCATACCACGAAGTTGGACACGCATTGCTTGCTAAATTATTGAACAACTGTGACCCACTTCACAAGGTTTCTATTATTCCTAGAGGTATGGCTCTTGGTGTTACATTAACTCTTCCAGAAAAAGACCATTTAACAATGAAAAAAGTTCAATTGTTAGATAGAATTACAATGACTCTAGGTGGTCGTGTTGCAGAAGAAATCATTTACGGTAAAGATTTCATCACAACTGGCGCATCAAATGACTTAGAAAAAGTTACATCAGTTGCAAGAAATATGGTTACAAAATACGGTATGAGTGAAAAACTTGGAAACCTTGCTTACGGTAAAAGCGATGAAAGAGTTTTCATGGGACGTGATTTCGGTCATACAAGAGATTATTCAGAAGAAGTTGCAGCAGAAATTGATGAAGAAGTTCAAAGAATAGTAAAAGAACAATACGACATCGCTCGTACACTTTTAACTCAAAACCAAGATATGCTTGAACAAATTGCAAAAGCATTACTTGATAGAGAAACTCTTGATGAAAAAGAATTTGAAGAGTTAATGGAAAAAATCAAAAACGAACGCAACTTGTATATGTAATTAAAATTTTTTATAACTAGTCTATGGCATAGGTAATTTGCTTATGCCATATTTTTTTGTTTGTGCTAAACTTCAAGAGGTAAGAGATTAATAGGAGAAATGTTATGTGGGAAAAAGATGTAAATATTAATCAAGTTTCAGAAATTAGAACAAGAACAACAGTTTTCTTTGGTATTGGTGCAATTGAAAAAATCGATTTTATTTCAAAAGACTTAAAATCAAAAGGCATCGACAAAGTAATCGTTATGTCTGGTAGAAACGCATATAAATCAACAGGTGCTTGGGACGTTGTAGAAAAAGCATTAAAAGACAACGGCATCGGCTATATCAACTATGATAAAGTAACTCCAAACCCAACAACACACGCAGTAGATGAAGCAACAGCTATGGCAAAAGAATTCGGCGCTAAAGCAGTTATCTCAATTGGCGGTGGTTCACCAACAGATGCTGGTAAATCAGTTGCTATCCTTTTAGAATACCCTGATAAAACAGCTTCAGACATTTATGAATTCAAATTCACACCAGAAAAAGCTGCACCAGTTGTTGCAATCAACTTAACACACGGTACTGGTTCAGAAACAAACAGATTTGCTGTTGTAACTATTCCAGAAAAAGAATATAAACCAGCAATTGCTTACGATTGCATTTATCCAATGTACGCAATTGATGATCCAAAATTAATGGTAAAATTATCACCAAAACAAACAAGATACGTATCAATCGATGCTGTTAACCACGTTGTAGAAGCTGCAACATCAAAAGTTGCTTCACCTTATACAACAACATTAGCAAGAGAAGTTATCTCATTGGTTGCTAAATATTTACCAATCGCAAACGAAAACCCAGAAGACTTAGAAGCAAGATATTTCCTAGCTTACGCAGCATTAATGGGTGGTGTTTGCTTCGATAACGGTTTATTACACTATACACACGCTTTAGAACACCCTCTAAGTGCTGTTAAACCAGATTTATCACACGGTTTAGGTTTAGCAATGTTATTACCATCAGTTGTTAAATGTATTTACCCAGAAAAAGCAAATACATTAGCATACATCTTAGAACCAATCGCAAAAGGTTTAAAAGCTGATGCTTCTGATGCTGAAAAAGCTGGGAAAGAAGTTTATGAATGGTTAAAATCAGTTGGAGTACCAAACAAATTGAAAGATGAAGGTTTCTCAGAAGCTGATATCGAAAAATTGGTTAACCTTTCTCAAACAACTCCATCTCTAGATGGCTTGCTATCAATTGCTCCAAACGAAGCAACTCCAGCAAGAATTAAAGAAATTTACGAAACTTCTTTATAATTTGAGAATTGAATATTTTCAAGAGGGGCGAAAGCTACGCTTTCGCCCCTCTTTTTATCCCGTTAATATTTTTTAATAAAAATAGGAAAATGTAGCAATTTTTATTTTTAGGAACTTTAAAACACATGTAGAAGAAAGTATTTAGAATTTTTAGCGTGTAAAAATTATGCCAATAAGTTCAATATTACCAAAAATAACAATAGAAACATTTAAACCAAAAGCATATAAAGAAATTACAAAGCCTTTTGAAAAAGAGGCTTATAGTTGGCATAATTTAAAATCAGAACAAGCAAAAATCGAGATTGATGAAGCAGTTCATTTTATGCACGCCGTTCATCAAGTAATAAAAGATTATTCAAAGGCAAGAAAAACAGGTACAGCACCTTCTATGAAGGAAACTTGCGACTGCACAAAACAATATCTTGCCGATAAATGGGATTATTTTATAAATAATAAATATATAGAAGATTCAAAAGAAGAAGATTGTTTTTATAATAAAAAATTGAGCAAAGATGCAGCTCTTTTGAGTAACGATGTTTATAAAAGCAAACAAAGCGAAATCAATGGTTGGAAACCTATTGATAAAATTGAAGACGAAAAAACAGGTTTAAGAGCCGTAGCTTATAAGAAAAACGAAGACATTTTTGTAGCATATTGCGGAACAAATGATTACAAAGATTTTGTAAGTGATATGCAAATGGCAAAAGGTGAAGTTCCAGAACAATTAGGCATTGGTTATAGATTTTTCAAAGATGTTGCTAAAAACAATCCAAACGCACATATGATGGTTACTGGACACTCTTTGGGTGGTTCATTGGCAGAATTTGTAGCTTGCAAGGTAAAAGATACAACAGCAATTACGTTCAACTCATTTGGTATTGATAGCATTGTAAAAGACAAACACCCTGCAAGATTTAGAGATAACAAAAACATTTATAATTATATTATTGAAGGCGACCCTGTATCAAATTCATCAAAACACGTTGGCATAACAACAAGATTACCTAAAACTGCAATTAATAACCACTCAATTGCAAACTATTTGAATATGTGGGCATGATTAGGGAATAGACTTTAGTGAATTGTGAGTAATCTTCACATCGGCTTACGCGTTACACCCACAACATTTACTATTATCAAAATTATCTTTATTTTTCATACAGTTTGTACATTTGTCTTGCATTTTACCTTCTTTTACAAAGTAGTGAAAGCTTTTTACCCATTTAGGTTCTTTGCAAGAACAATTTTGCATAAAAGTTAGATATTCAACAAATCTTTCTAAAACATCTTCTGTCATAGAAAATTCAATATTTTCAGCAGACTGTTCAACAGAAGATTGCTCCATCATTAAACATTTTGACAAAAAATTACAAATAATTTCGTGTCGCTTTGTTTTTAGCGCAACGGCATCTTCGCCCTTTTTTGTCATAGTAATAATCCCATACGGAACATAATTTATATAACCTTTTTTAGCCAAAGTCTTTATTGCTTCTGATGTTGAAGCCATTCCGATATTTAGTTCTTTAGCGACATCTTTTACTCTACCTGCAGAATTTTTTTGAACAATTTTATTTACTGTAAGCAAATATTTTTCTAAACTTTGTGTTAAATCTTTCATTTTATTATTACTCCGAATATTTTATGTTATACCATAAAATACTATAAAAAGAGAGTTTTTAGAAAGTTTATGTTAACAAAAATTCAAACTACATATTGACAAGATTAAGTATTCATTATATGTTATGGTATACCATAAAAGTTATGGCATAGAATAACAAAGGAATAAATTATGAAAATTTTAGTCGGAATGTCAGGTGGTGTAGATTCGTCAGTAACCGCGGTAATGCTTAAAAAACAAGGTTATGAGGTTGTAGGCGCAACTATGGCAATCTGGGGTAAAGACGGCGTATATAAAGAAATTCAAGAAAAAGCTAAAACTCTAGGCAAACACTCACACGGCGCTTGCTTTGGTCCTAGTGAACACGAAGACATTGAAGCAGCAAGAAAATTTGCGGAAGAAATTGGCATTGATTTTCACGTATTTGATTGCGCAAAACAATATGAAGAAATTGTTTTAAATAATTTTAAATCAGAATACTTATCAGGTAGAACTCCAAACCCTTGTGTATGGTGCAATTCATTGATTAAGTTCGATTTATTACCACACCTTGCAAGAGTAAACGGAATTGAATTTGATAAATTCGCAACAGGACACTATGCAAGAGTTGAACATGGAGAAAACAGATATTTACTAAAAAAAGGACTTGACGAAAAGAAAGACCAATCATACTTTTTATACAGATTAAAACAAGAACAATTAGCAAATATTATGTTGCCTTTGGGTAGTTTTACAAAAGAAGAAATAAGAAATTTTGCAAGAACAGAAGGTCTAAACATCGCTGAAAAACCTGATAGCCAAGATTTTTATGAAGGCGACTACAATGAACTTTTAGGAGTTTCAGACAAAATCGGTAACATCGTTGATAAATCAGGCAAAGTTTTAGGTCAACACAACGGTATTTGGAATTACACAGTAGGTCAACGAAAAGGTTTATGTGTAAGTTCCACAGAAGCTCTTTACATCGTAGAACTTAGAAAAGACACAAACGAAGTCGTAGTTGGTTTCAAAGACAGCACAATGCAAAACATTTTAACAGCAAACAAATTAAATTTAATCAGCGTAAAAAAAATAGAAGAACCTTTTGAGTGCGAAGCAAAAATTCGTTCATCACAAAAAGCTCAAAAAGTTTTAGTAACACCAATAAACGATGAAGAAATTAAAGTAAAATTTGAAAATATGCAAAGCTCAATTACAAACGGTCAATCAATAGTTTTATACGATAATGACATTGTAATTGGTGGTGGAATAATAGAAAAGACAGGAGGTTAATTATGTCAAAGTATGAAAACATTACAGAAGCAATTGGGAATACACCTATTGTAAGAATAAACAAATTGGCTCCTGAAAACTGTAAATTGTATGCAAAAGTAGAATATTTTAATCCGGCGGGTTCTGTTAAAGATAGAATTGCATTGGCAATGATTGAAGATGCCGAAGAAAAAGGTTTAATAAAAGCTGGTGAAACAACTCTAATTGAACCTACAAGCGGAAATACAGGTATCGGTTTAGCATTAATTGCTGCGGTTAAAGGTTATAAATTAATTTTGACAATGCCAGAAACAATGAGTAAAGAACGTAGAATGTTATTGAGAGGTTATGGTGCAAAATTAGTATTAACAGAAGGCTCAAAAGGTATGAAAGGTGCAATTGCAAAAGCTAACGAATTACACGAAGAAATTAAAAATTCAATCATACTACAACAATTTAAAAACATGGCAAACCCTAAAGTACATTACAACACAACAGCAAACGAAATTTGGAAAGATACAGAAGGAGAAGTTGATATCGTAGTTGCAGGTGTCGGCACAGGCGGAACAATTTCTGGTATCGCAAAAAGATTAAAAGAATTAAAACCATCAGTAAAAGCAATCGCAGTAGAACCAGCATCAAGCCCAGTTTTATCAGGCGGACAATCTGGTAGCCACAAAATTCAAGGTATCGGTGCAGGCTTTGTTCCAGATACATTTGATAGAAATGTTATTGACGAAATTATCCAAGTAGAAAACGATGATGCAATTCAAACTGCAAGATTTTCAGCACACATTGAAGGCTTATTAGTTGGTATTTCATCTGGTGCAAGCCTTTGGGCAGCAATCGAAGTTGCAAAAAGACCAGAAAACAAAGGTAAAACAATCGTTGCTATTCTTCCAGATACAGGCGAAAGATATCTTTCAAGCGTATTATTTGAAGACGTTGAAGAATTGAGCGACAAAGATTTACAAGATTTCAAAGATTGCCAACACTCTACCTGTTGTAAAACAGTAACTGGTAGCTGTGGAGGTTGCAAAAACTAATCTCTTCTAATAGATCTAGGGCGAATTTTCGTTTCACGAAAATTCGCCCTTTTTAAAACTTTAAAAAATTTTTTATTGACTATTTTTTATAAAAATAATATATTACTTTTTGGAAAAAGATTATAGGATTGGGGATAACATGAAAATAAACAAAAATTATGAAAATTTAGAAGACAGTTACTTATTTTCTACAATTGCGAAAAAAGTTTCAGAATTTGTAAAAGAAAATCAAGATAAAGAAATTATTAAACTAGGAATAGGAGACGTTACATTACCACTTTGTCCTGCGGTAATTTCAGCTATGCACAACGCAGTTGATGAAATGAGCCAAAAAGAAACCTTTAAAGGTTATGGTCCAGAACAAGGTTATGACTTTTTAAAGGAAGCTATTCAAAAATATTACGGAAAAAGAAATGTTGAACTTGATTTGAATGAAATATTTATTTCTGACGGAGCAAAGAGCGATTTGGGAAATATTTTAGACTTGTTTGATAAAGATAATACAGTTCTTGTACCAGACCCAGTTTATCCGGTTTATGTTGATACAAACATTATGGCAGGTAGAAAAATCGTTTATATTGATGCAAATGAAAGCAATGACTTTTTACCAATGCCAGATTTTTCAGTAAAAGCTGATATCATTTATATGTGTTCACCAAACAACCCTACTGGTGCTATTTATAATAGAGCGCAATTAGCTGAATGGGTAAAATATGCGAAAGAAAATAATGCAATAATTTTGTTCGACTCAGCTTACGAAAGCTTTGTTTCAGATGAAGCTTTACCTAGAAGTATTTACGAAATTGAAGGAGCAAAAGATTGCGCAATAGAATTTTGCTCATTTTCTAAAACAGCAGGTTTCACAGGGACAAGATGCGGTTATACAGTTGTTCCAAACACTCTTGGTAAACTAAATAAAATGTGGTTAAGACGTCAAACAACAAAGTTTAATGGTGTTCCTTATATTGTTCAAAAAGGGGCAGAAGCAGTCTTTTCAGAAGAAGGACATAAACAAATTATGGACAACATCAATTTCTACAAACAAAATGCAAAAATTATTGCAGACACATTAGATGAATTAAATATCAAATACGTTGGCGGTAAAAATTCACCATATATTTGGCTAAAATGTCCTAATAATATGAAATCATGGGATTTCTTTGATATGTTATTAACAAAAATTGCAGTCGTAGGAACCCCAGGGGCTGGTTTTGGAAGAAATGGCGAAGGTTATTTTAGATTAACATCATTCAACACTCCTGAAAAAACTCAAGAAGCTATGGATAGATTAAAAAATCTTCTTAAATAATGAAATGACCAGTAAATGAATAAGTTGCAGAACCGCTCATATAAACATTATGGGCGGTATCTTTTGTATTTCCATCCCATTCGATTTTTAACATTCCACCTGAAAGATGGCAGTTTACAACTTTATCAAGATAACCATTTAAGATACCCGCAACGGTTGTAGCACAAGCACCTGTACCACAAGCAAGAGTGATACCACAACCACGTTCCCAAACGTCTATTTTTACAGACTCACGTGATAAAATTTTTACAAATTCTACATTCGTTTTTTCAGGGAAAAGCCCGTCAGTTTCAATTTTTGAACCGTATTCTTTTACATATGTTTTACTGTGGTCATCAACAAAAATTACACAATGAGGATTGCCCATACTTACAATATTTAGCTTAAACTCTTTATCATCAATTCTAAAAGGAATGTTCAAGTTTTCTTTCGCAAGACAAGGAACTTTTTCTGTTTCTAAAATTGGTTGACCCATATTTACTCTGATTTCGTTTTCAGAAATTATTTTTGGAATAATAATTCCAGCCTTTGTTTCAACAGTAAACTCTTTTTTATCTACATAAGCTTTATCATAAACATAACGGGCAAAACATCTCATTCCATTACCGCACATTTGAGCAATAGAGCCATCAGAATTATAAAAAATCCAACCAATATCAGCATTTTTTACATTAGGATTAACAATAATCAAACCGTCCGCACCGATACCAAAATTTCTATCACATAGTCTTTTGGCTAGGTAGTCAGGTTTCATATCAGTTTTTTCATATTCATCGTAATCCAAGATTACGAAATCATTTCCCAAACCTTGCATTTTAGTAAATTTTATAGACATTTTTAAATCCTTTTCCTTCTTGACCTTATTTATAATACGATATTTTTTCATTTCTGCATATTAAAACTTTACTTCTTATTAAAATATGTAAAAACAAAAATTTTTAGACTAATTTTGAAAAATTTGATAAAAATTTATTCAAAAATTACAATTTTAATACCAATTTTTAGAAAAATGAGGCGAAACTTTTCAAATTTTTGAAAAATTTCGCCATTTCACCAACTTTTATAAAACTTAATATGATTAAACTTTTGACTGAAAGCCGATTAAGTATAAAAATCAAGGTATGTGTAGAATAGGTGCTATAAAATCAAAACATTACATACACCCTTCAATGGCGCTAAAATTAATGCGTTCACAACAAGAAGGGCACGATAACTCTGGGTTTGCATTTGTTATGCAAGACTTGGGAGGAATTTTTGAAAACTATAAAGAACTTCCAATACTTTCAATGGCTTGTACTGATGAAGGTATGAAATACGCAGAAGACTTACTTCATAGAATGGGCTTTACTCGTGTATTCCAATATAATATGGAAGTTTATCCACAAGATGGCTTAGTTATACAAACTATGCCTAACTACGTTTTTGAGGTTTTCCAATATCCAAAGAGCTATAAGAATGCAACTAGAGAAGAAAAAGAAGATTTACTACTTAACGCAAGATTAGAACTTCGTTCTTATTTGGATAAAAACGAAGAAGGTTTTGTATATTCATTCTGGGAAGATATCATTTCATTAAAAGAAATTGGTAATCCGAATGATATCGGTAAATATTTTAACCTTTGGAGCGAAAAGGTTAATTTGAAAGCAAAAATTATCACTGCTCAATGTCGTCAAAACACAAACTATGACATTGTACGTTATGCAGCTCACCCATTCTTTTTACAAGGTTATACAACACTTACAAATGGTGAAAATACCTTCTACGAAAAGAACAAATTAGCACAAGAAAAATTGTACAAAGGTTATATCGGGTTTGAAAGTGATTCACAATGCTTCTTATACACATTGCATTATGTTCACAAAATCTTAAAATGGCCTTTAAAATACTACAAACACGTACTTACTCCATTACCTTTTGATGAAATGGAAAAAAGACCAGACCGAGTAGTTTTAGAAAGAATTAAATCTTCTTTAGCAAACCTTGAAATCAATGGACCAAACACTACAATCGGTGTTTTACCAGACGGTACAATGCTTAATGTTATGGATTCTAAAAAACTTAGACCAACAGTTGTTTGCAAAGACGGCGATATGGTTGTTGTAACTTCTGAAGTTTGTGGTGCAAACGAAATTTTACCAAACAGAGATACAACAAAAGATATTTATACAAATGAAAGAGAAATTGTAGTTATTGACAACGATTTGAACATAGAGAGAATTGCACAATGAACATAAACACTATTTCAAAAGACGATTTACCATTTATTGTAGAGTATGACAGCGAAAAATGTATGCTTTGCGGTAAATGTGCTGCAGTATGTTCTTTTGGGGCAATCAAAGCTGATGTTCAAAAACGTAAAAAAGTTAAAGCAATTTCAAACGAAGAAGGTTTTCAAATAGACGAAGACCAAAAAGCAATTCCTGTTATTAAACAAGTTATTGACGAAAAACATTATTGCAGAGGTTGCGGAGTTTGTACAAAGGTTTGCCCAAACGGTGCTATAAAAATTGTTAAAAATAATACTCAAATTTTTGGGACAAGATATAGAGCAAAAACAGCTCAATCAATCAAAAGAGGAGGTAGAAACAATCTTCATACAGAAGGTAGAACTTTAGATAAAATAAAAGTTGGTAGAATTTCTCAAATGACTGACCCATCTTTAGATGCGCTACGTCATACTTTTGATTTGAGAACAAATTTAGGTAGAATTGTAAGCCCAGAAAATTTAAACTTTAAAGTAAATGCAAACGGCGAACTTGAGGAACAACCTTCTCAACACTTGCCAGCTAACAATTCTATTTATCCGATTATGATAAGCGATATGTCAATCGGGGCACTTTCACCTAGAATGTGGGAAGCTATTGCAATTGCGGTTGCTTATTTAAACGAAGTTAAAAATATTCCAATCAGAATGGCAACAGGTGAAGGCGGGATTCCTGATAAACTTTTGCGTTCAAAATATTTAAAATACATGATTTTGCAAATCGCATCAGGACACTTTGGTTGGAACAGAATTATCAATTCAATGCCATATATGCAAGAAGACCCAGCAGGCATTTTGATTAAGATTGGTCAAGGCGCAAAACCTGGGGACGGCGGTCTTTTAATGGCAGAAAAGAACGTTAAACTAATTCAAGAAATTAGAGGTGTTCCAAAAGCAGATTTATTGAGCCCTCCAAACCACCAAGGCTTGTACTCAATTGAAGAAAGCGTTCAAAAAATGTTCTTATCTATGAACTGCGCTTTCAAATTCAAGGTTCCAGTTGCAATTAAAGTTGCTGCATCATCAACAAGTGTAAGCGTTTATAACAACTTGTTAAGAGATCCATATAACATTGTTGGGGGCTTCTTCATCGACGGTATCGCTGGCGGTACTGGTGCTGCTCACGAAATCTCTTTAAACCACACAGGACACCCAATTGTTTCAAAATTGCGTGATTGTTATCTTGCAGCAGTACATCAGGGCAAACAAGGTCAAATCCCTATCTTTGCTGGTGGCGGTATCGGTATGAACGGAAATCTTGCAGCAGATACATTTAAAATGCTTTGTTTAGGTGCAAGTGGTGTGTTTGTCGGCAAATTAATCCTTCAGATTGCAGGCTGTGTCGGCAACGATTATGGCAAATGTAATGCCTGCAACACTGGTAAATGTCCAATGGGTATTACAACTCAAAACCCTAAACTTACTCAAAGATTAGACGTTGACGTTGTTGCTCAAAACATTGTTAATTACATTTGCGCAACAGATATTGAACTTAAAAAACTTTTAGCACCGGTTGGTAACTCAACATTACCAGTAGGTAGAAGTGATGCACTTGTTTGCGTTGACAAAAACGTAGCAGATAGACTTCAAATACAATATGTATGTTAGTGGAAAATTGATATGAAAAAGATTATAGAAACCGTAAAAGAAGAAGATAACAGAATATCAACTCAAGCCTTAATGCAAGAAATTTGGGAAGGTATTGAAGAAGGCTGTAACGACTTTGAAATCAAAGCTTGCGGTCAACACGATATCGGAGGTTCTGTTTGGTCTAAAAACGGAGAAGATTTAAACTTTTACGTAACTAACCCAGGACAAAGAGTTGGCTCAATGGGTGCAAAAGGCACTAACATCTACGTTGACGGTTGCGCACCTGCTGATACTGGTTGGCTAAACTCTGGTGCAAAAATTGTCGTAAATGGCGATAGCGGTGATACAACTGCACACTGTGCTGCGAGCGGTAAAGTTTATGTAGCAGGTAAAGTCGGAACTCGTTCTGGCGCATTGATGAAAAAAGACCCTAAATTCCAAGCTCCTGAACTTTGGGTTTTAAAATCAACAGGTTCTTTCTCTTTTGAATTTATGGGTGGCGGTATCGCAGTAGTTTGTGGTGTTGATTGTGAAAATATGCCTTCTGTTTTAGGCGATAGAGCTTGTGTAGGAATGGTTGGCGGAGTCGTATTCTTTAGAGGTTCTATTAAAGACATTTCTGACGATGTTTTTGTTCTTGATTTAGACGAAAAAGACGTAGAGTTTTTAAGTTCTGGTCTTAAAGAATTTTTATCTGAAATCGATAAAATCAAGTATTATAAACAATTAACTGATTTTTCTCAATGGCACAAAATCGTTGCTAAAACTTACGAAGAACGACAAAAACAAAATAACATTTCTCTAAAATCATTCAGAACAAATATTTGGATGAATGAAATTGGCGGGTCAATCTTCTCTGACTTAATCACAGACGACTTTGTAGCATGTGATTTAGTTCAAACAGGTGGTTCAAGATTAAGAGTTCCAAAATGGAAAAACTACGCTTATTCTGCACCTTGCGAATATAACTGTCCTATCAAAATTCCTACTCAAAAAAGATTTTCACTTTTAAGAGCAGGAAAAATAAAAGAAGCATTAAACTTAGTATTGGACTACAGTCCATTCCCAGCAAGCGTTTGCGGTCAAGTTTGCCCTAACTTGTGCTTAAACAATTGTTCAAGAGTGAAAGTCGACGAACCTATGGACGTTAAAATGCTTGGAACATTATCTAAAGACATTAAAATGCCAAAGGTTGAAATTACTCACAAAGAAAAAATTGCAATTATCGGTGCCGGTGTTGGCGGTATTTCTACAGCTTGGCAACTTGCTCTAAATGGATACGAAGTAGAAATGTTTGAACAAGACGAAAAAATCGGGGGTAAACTTTCTCAAGTTATTCCAGAAGAACGTTTAAGCCGTGAAATTCTTGACACAGAGCTTGAAAGAGTTAAAAGTCTTGGCATAAAAATTCATACCTCTACAAAGGTTACCAAAGAATTATTTAATGATATTGAAAAAGAATTTAACGCAGTTGTTTTGGCAATCGGTGCTCACGGCGCTGTTGTAATACCTTTTGAGGGTTATGAACACCTAATTAAAGGCTTGAATTTTTTAAAAGAAACTAAGAAAGGTAAGAAATATAATCTCGGTGAAAAAGTTGTCGTAATCGGCGCAGGAAACGCCGCTATGGACGTAATCACAGAAGCTTATAAGCAAGGCGCTAAAGAAGTTACCGCAATCGATATCAAAGAACCTTCTGCATTCGATAAAGAAATTGAATACGCAAAAGGTCTAGGTGCAAAAATTATGTGGCCTTGCTCAACTCAAAGCATTACTAAAGAAGGCGTTTATTTAAAAGACGGAAGATTTTTACCAGCAGATAGCGTAATAATTTCTGTCGGAGATAGACCAGTCTACGACTTCCTAAATAAAAAATATTTAGACGAAAAATCAAAAATTAAAATTAATGAATTTATGCAAACTGATGAAAATTCAAAAGTTTTCGCAATCGGTGATGCACTTAAAGCAGGTTTATTCACAAACGCTATTGCAGACGGTAAACATTGTGCTGAAAACATTATGAAATACTTGCAAGGCGAAGAATTAACACCAGTTAAAGACAAAAAATTAATTCCACAAAACAGAATTAAATCAGAATACTATGAATGTTACCACCAAAAATGTGATAACGAAGAAAACAGATGTATGAGCTGTGGTTATTGCAGAGATTGCGGTTTATGTATGCAAAGTTGCCCACAAAACGCTATTTCAAGAAACGAAGTAAACGGCAAATATGAATACGTTTCCGATGAAAATAAATGTATCGGTTGCGGAATTTGTGCCGGTCTTTGTCCTTGTGGTATTTGGGAAATGGAAGATAATATTTAAAAATAAACTCTATAAATTCAGAGGCGAAGCCGAAGGCTTCGCCTCTGAATTTCAACAAAAAAAGAGGGGTTAAAAATAACCCCTTTTACTTACAATTTACTATTTACTAAAATACGAAAGAAACTAAAATTTTATCTTAATGCATAGGAAGATAAGTTTCAATTTCTAACGGAGAGACATAAGTTCTGAACATATCACATTCTTTTCTTTTTGTTTCTAAAAATTCATGTACAATATGTTCACCTAACGCATCTTTGACAGTTGGATTTTTTTCCAACAAGTCTAATGCTTCATCTAAGCTAGATGGAAGAGAATCGATTTTTGCTCTCTTCAATTCTTTAGATGTCATTTCATAAATATTTTCTTCAACTTGTAATGGTGGTTCAATTTTATTTTCAACACCGTCTATAATAGCTTCAAAAATTACTGATAAAGC
>SAMEA104315429__coassemble_516_pt1 | contig 29064 bp, 31 predicted proteins | sample SAMEA104315429__metabat2_high_PE_022 | metagenome-assembled genome bin SAMEA104315429 (sample SAMEA104315429) | gut metagenome | biome: Monkey gut; feature: monkey-associated habitat; material: faeces | place: China | collected 2013 | reverse complement strand
GTGAGTAGGGTTAGCAATCATGTTGCCATTTTCGTCTCTACCAACTCTAACTGCACCGATAGGACCTTCAAAAGGTGCGCCTGATAGCATTAGGGCAAAAGATGCACCTAACATTGCTAAAGTATCAGGTTGATTTTCTTGGTCATAGCTGAATAATTGAGCTACGATTTGAATATCATTTCTGTATCCTTTAGGGAAAAGTGGTCTGATAGGTCTATCGATAAGTCTTGAAACTAAGATAGCTTTATCAGATGCTTTACCTTCGCTTCTGTTATATCCGCCTGGAATTCTTCCGATTGATGACATTCTTTCTTCGTAGTCAATTAACAATGGGAAGAAATCAATACCAACTCTAGGTTCTTTGCTAACGCAACAATGTACGAATAACATTGTATCACCGCATCTAACGGTTACTGAAGAAGTAGCTGAGTTAGCGTATTTGCCAGTCTCAACTTCAATAATTTTTCCACCAACTTCTAGTTGAGTTTTCTTTGATTCTACCATTTTTTCCTCTTTCTTGGCTGTTTTAACGTCTTTATAAATGCAGCCTATTGTTTCATCTATAAATCTTGATTTTATTTTATCTTAAACATATTGAGAGAGCAAGCATTTTACATAGTTTTGGTGAGTATAGATTTAATAAATTGTTATATAATTTTTCATCTTAAGGGGGTAGATTTTTTCAAAGTTAGTAAAGAAGAGAAAATTTATGTCATCCCACTTTTGTCATGCTGAACTCGTTTCAGAATCTCGATGAGACTCGCAAAAACCGTCAAGATTCCGAAATGAATTCGGAATGACAGAAAAACAAATCGTAGGTTGGGGTTTCCACCCCAACAAAATTGGAGTGAACCCTCATATGTCTTTCAGACATCTTCTCCCAGTTTTGGGAGAAGGGTATATTCTACTCACAATTCACCACTCACTATTGTGTTGTACATAAAAGGACAAAGTAGGCGAATGCCTACTTTGTCCTTCTTTAATATTCTTTTGTCTTGCTATTATTAGTTATTACCCATTTCTTCTTTTTTTGAGTTAATCATATCTTGGATTTTACCCATAATAGCATCACCTTTTTGTTGCATATCTGATACAATTTCTTCTGCTTTTGATTGAATTTCTTTCACAGTCTTATCTGTTTTTTCCATTACATCTTTTGCTGTATCTGATAACATTTCTCTTGTTTCAGCACCTGATTTTGGTGCTAGTAATAAACCTGCTACTGCGCCTAATGCTGCGCCTACTACAAATCCGCCTAAAAATTTACCTACTGACATAGTTTAATTTCCTTTCTTTTATTTAGAGAACATCTTGTAAACGGTTGTAAAACCTTTTACTGCTCCTGATATTAATGCACCTGATGCATTCTTTATTTTTGAAACAGCGCTCATACCTATTCCGAATGAATCAGTCAATGCTCTTTTAAATGAATCTACTCTTTGGTCTGCTGATTTTACAAATGCATTTATTGATTTTAAAGATGCTTTGATTTCTTGTATTGTAGGTTCTAACTCTGTCTTTACCATATCAAGTGTAGAGTCTAAATTCTTTGTAAATCTTGACAAATCTATCAACAATTTTATCAAAAATATGCTTACAAATATTAAGACAATACCTGTTGTGTATACTAAAAATGTTAGACCGTTATTTAAAGCTGTTTCTGACATCTATCTTCCTTTACTTATTACATTGTAAAATCGTAATTTAAACCTTCAAGTTCTTTTGCTTTTTTCATTTTTCTGTTTTTCAAAGAGTTATTAATTCTTTGGTAAACTTGTTCAATTTTATATTTGAATATGTCTAAAGCCTCACTTGCTTGTTTTTTTGCTTCTTGTACATTTGGTGCTTGGTTTTCTACAAATGTTGTGATAGCTTCTTTAACTTCTTTTCTTGATTCTTCACCTGATTTTGGAGCGTACAATACAGCAGCTACGATACCGCCAATTACACCTGCCATTAAGCCAAGTCCGAAACATAATGATTCATTCTTTTTGCACATTTTTACACCTCGACTTTCGTTACCTTTATTTTTTTAAATATTATCATGCTTTATTTTTTTATACAAGTTATACTTTTATACTATTTTTGTACGTATCATAGGCTATAAGGGCTAGTTCTATATACAAAACTTGTTTCTTATATTTCTTTGATAAAATCATCAACCCAATGCTTAAAATAATATTCTTCAATATTCCATAAGCAAAGGATTTCTTCTTCTCAACAACCTTCTTTCCGCAAATCTTAATGGTATCGCAGAAGTCGTAAACATCTTTCTGTATTTCTTCTGCCTTCAATTTAATCTTGTATCTATTCTCTAAAATAGTATCATTCAAGGTATTAATCTTCTTATTAAATTGAATAATACCGTAGATTGCGAAGATTGCAAATAATATTTCAATTGTGATTGTTGCGTAAATTAAATAAATCATTTTTATATTTCATCTTTTGTATTATGATTAGATTATAGAGTAAAGGTCAAAAAAAATAAATACCCGAGTGAGTAAATTATGAGTCGTTTAAAATTTTATTTAACATTATTACTGGCAAGACTTGTTTCTTTAGCGATAAAAGTCTTAAATCGTTCGTCTGGAACATCTTTTGTTGGTCTAATGATTTTAAAATTTTATCCCGATTTCCTAAAAGATTGTCAAAAATACATAAACGGCAAAATCATCACTGTTACTGGTACAAACGGCAAAACTACAACCTCAAGCATAATTACTCAAATCCTTGAAATCTCTGGCAAAACACCTGTTCACAATGCAAAAGGTGCAAATATGTTAACAGGTATCGTCAATGTTTGTGCTCGTACAATCAGACCTTTCAAGCGCTTTGACTGTGCAGTCTTTGAATCAGATGAAGCGTATTTATCAAAATTATACGATTTTATAAAAGCTGATTATCTTTTAGTTACAAACCTTTTCCGTGATCAACTTGACAGATATGGTGAGCTTGATACAACTGCAAAAAAAATTCAAGAAGCAATCGACAAAAACCCTGATTTAAAGCTTATTCTAAATGCAGACGATCCATTAGTGGCAAATTTTAACACTAATCACAACACTGTTTTCTTTGGGTTTGAAGATGTTGAATTTGCAAGTGAAACATACACATCTAAAGCACCTTCAGAGCTTTTCCATTGCAAATGCGGTAATGTCTTAAAATACAACAAGCGTTTCTTTGCCCATGAAGGTCATTATTATTGCGATTGCGGTTATTCAAGACCTCAGCCAAACTACAGTGCAAAAGCTACAATCTATGATGACAAAATCGGTTTAGAAATCAAGCACGAAGACAAAATATACAATTTTGAATTTAATTCAATAGGTTTATACAACGCATACAATGCTCTAGGTGCAATTGCTCTATGTCTCGAATTTGGCATTGATACAGAAAGTATTCAACAAGCGCTTTCTGGTTACAAAACAATCTTTGGTCGTGCAGAAAAAACAGCCTTAAACGGGCACGATACCTTAATTCAGCTTATTAAAAACCCAACTGGTGCAAGTGAAGTCTTAAAAACAGTCAACAAAAATTCAAACTTATTAATAGCAATCAATGATAACTATGCCGATGGACGTGATGTATCTTGGCTTTGGGACGCTGAGTTTGAAGCGTTATCAGATATTCAAAAAGACATTATCGTTTCTGGCATTAGAGCAAACGATATGGCTCTAAGATTAAAATATGCAGGCGTTCCAGAATACAAAATTAAAGTGATTACGCCATTAAAAGATGCAATCGAATATATTTCTACAAAAACTGAGCAAGGTAGTAGTATCACGATTTTACCTACTTATACAGTTCTCTTAGAAATGAACAAACGAGGAAAATAATGAAATTAGGTATAAATATAAACTACATAGCAAGTCTTAGAAACGCAATGGGCGGGGCTGAACCGGATTTAATCAGAAGTACACGTTTATGTGAACATTCTGGTGCGCAAGCTATTTCTGTATACTATGACGGTTTGGATTCAACTGTTACAAAATCAGATATCTTAGCGATGAAAAGAGTTTTAAAATGTCCATTAATAATGATGATTGAAATGAACGAAAAATCTCAAAAACTTGCCATTGAAGTTAAGCCTGATATGGTGTTCATCGTTCCTGAAAAAATGGGCTACGACGATTTTAAAGTGGGTTATAACGTCGAAAAAAATATCGAAAAAGTTAACGAGTTTTTAATTCCTCTTTTATATGAAGGCATTAATGCAGGCGTTTTTGTGGAACCAAAATTGGGTCAAATCACAGCAGCTTACAAAGCTGGCGCCAAGTGTGTAGAAATTAATGCACGCAAGTTCTCAGAAACTTTTGCTCAAAATCCAATGGATACAAGAGAATTTATTACTTTAAAAGAGGCTGTTGTGTACGCAAAAACAATGGGAATGGACGTTAACATCTCTGGCGGTATAAATTACAAATCAATTGAAATGATTAGAGAAATTCCGACAGTAAAATTTGTGAATGTAGGTCATAGCATAATTACAAAGGCTATTTTTGACGGTTTGACAAGTGCCGTTAAGCAAATGTTGTTTTTAGTTGAAAATAAGGATTAAAATATAAATGAAAACAGAAAAAGAAGTTATTGAAGAAATGCAAAAGGTTTGCGAACAAATGGTTGCAGACGATATAGAAGAAAACCCAGATTGCGCAGATGAATATTTTACTTGCGCTGCTTGTGGTGAATATAAAAGTCTAGCAGGTTCTATTAGATATGGTGAATATAGACTTTGCAATGACTGCGTTTTGCTTGCAGAAGTTAGTTTTGAACTAAAGAAAATTAAAGATATTCAAGAACTAATCGACAAAATGGAAGATAAACGCCTCGAATCTCAATGTGAATTTATTAAAAAAGACCAAAAAGCAGTCGAAAATTAAGATTGATACACCTTTCCTTTTTTCCTTTATCCAGAGGATTAAAATTTGAATAATGTTTGCTATAATCACGTAAACTAGCTTTGGTAGAGGAAATATAAATGACGTTATCAATATCAGCAACTAGCTGTAGTTTGCCAATTAATACGTTGCATAAGAACTTTAATTCATCAGATAAATCACTAAATAATAGTGATTTTATTATTGATAATATTGATGTATCAAGCGATGCAACAAGTATTTTCGATAATCCAGACCATTTGCGTATCTATGCAGAAAGTTGTATTAGAGAAGTCGGTGAAGACTTATCTCGTAAAGGTATAGACGTACAAGAGTTAAGATTTTCTAGAGTAACAGAAACTGCAACCCTAGAAGATTTACAAGATTTTTTGAAAAATTTTAAAAGCAATAGTAAATTTGATGATGAAACTTTAGCAAACAATATACAAGCCGTAAAGGATTTGTTTAGTAAATATTCGTCTAAAATAGCGTATGAAAATAAATAGTGAGGTTTAAATGTCATCAAGTTTAGCTGAAATAATGAATAATTTCGTAGATATGTCGTTTAATTTTGAAAAAATAAAATCTTTAATGTCGCAAAATAGTGCTGGTTTTGAGATTTCACTTGATGCTTACAAATTTTCTATTATTCCAAAAGCTTCTATAAGTGATGAAGCTTTCAATCTGGATTTATCTACAATAGAATTTGGTTGTGATATTACAAATATTGATGATTTTAAAAATCAAAGAAAACTTCAAATTTCTAATCAAGTTAGCCGTGTAATGCGAGAAAACGAAGATTTTAAAAATTCAGCCTATGACACTTTTGCAACTACTCAATATTTAATAAATCAAGTTGACTGGGACTCTGAATATCAACAGTTTTTGAATAAAAAAGGGGTGCAAAGTGATATTGGACTTCAGTTTCTAAAAAACATAAAGAACAAGTCTGGAATTGATATTAATTCTATGAATGATTTGAAACAGTGGTTAACACATTACATTTCTATGACACCTGTAATTGGAGAACATTTATCTTTAGAATATGATGGAAGTTATCTTGATTATGCGGATATAAATGATTTAAAAACTTTGTCAGAAGTCCTTTTGCCATATGGCATTTATGAAAATATAAATGATAAACTTTCAACAATAAAGGATATTTTTACAAAAATATCTATGCGTGATGATATTCCAGATGAAATGCGAGAAAATTTAAAGAAAAATTTTATATTTTTAAATTATTTCATTCAAAATTTTATGGGTATAACTGATATGCAAACAAAACAAAATCTTGAAAAATTTTTTCTAGAACAAAAAAATCTTTCTGAAGGTTCTGAAGAGTGGTGGGTTAATTTGTTAAAAGAAAATGGGTACTGCACAACTCAACCTTATGTTTCCAACGATACTGAGTATTTTGTTAATCACTCCAATGAATTTGAAAAATTAAATCAATTAACTAAAATTAATGCAAACAAGGCATATTCAAAGGCAGGTTAAATTATGGTTGGTAGTATAAGTGGTAATTATTCTATTGATTTTAAAGTATGTTTAACTAAAACATCAAATGTAAATGTTATACAAGATCTAAAAAAAGTTTCAGATATTATTGATAATTTAATATCTGAAACTCAACCTACTGAACTTTTAGAAGAACCAAATTCTGATGATGTGGTTGGAGTACCTGATTTATCAAATGGTGGTTTTGATATTTGTAATTCTTGTGGAGCTATCTATGTTGGCGGAAGTCCTACAATTTGCGCAAGATGTGGTAATTCTATGGAAGAACCTCAAGAAAATGATTCTACTGAAAATGAATTCAGTCAAAATGAAATATCAGAAACTACTGATATTAGCGAAAATGTTGAAATTGAAAGTTCTACATTTTTTGATGGTATTATGTAAGTTTTTACAAATTAAGTTCTTTATTAAAATATTGTAATGTACAATATTTATACATATAATTCAATCTTTCTGTATTTTTAGAAACAGCCTTTTTATAATCATTTAAGTATTTCTTAAATTCTTTTGTAATTATATATTCTTTTCCAAGTAAAGCTTTATGTTCATTTTCTCTTAATATAGGTTTTCGATTTTTATCAATATAAGCCTCTTTTAAAATTATTACGGCTTTAGAATAATCAACTCCGCAATTGTTATTTTTATCTGTAATGTAAGAATATTTATGTTTTATGTGTGAACGCAAAGGAAGTGCGAATGTCATATCATCAATTTTTACCAAAAGCATTATATATGGTCTAAAACGCTTTTGTTCTATTTCTGCGCAATTTTTATAATCTTCATAGAATTCGTCTGTTAAAAATATGTATTTCATACTAACCTATATAAAATAAAAATTCCTCTCTATTTTACAATAAAAAGGAACTTTTTTCATCTAAATGGGAATTTATTTATTTTACCCTTCTCGCATTCCCTACGAGAAGATCTTCAATTTGAGCTTTATTTATTTTACCTTTGTCGTGGCTCTACGACAACATCTTGTATCTACATTATAACAGTTATTTTCTACAATTTCAACCCTTTGTAAAAGTTTAAACTGTTTCTTTTTCACCTTTTTCCATCATGTTTCTAAAAATTGCCATGATTTTATCGCTTTGCATTGGTGCAATTTTTGTGATGTCTAGTTCGTCTGTATCAAGATTTGTTATTTTTCTTGTGCCTTCAGCATCTCTAGTATCTTTTTGAGAAAAATCTGTTGAGTCATTTTCTTGCTCGGATGCTTCTTCGGCTTCATTTATTGCCTTTTTCTTTCCTAATGCCTCTTCGATTTCTTCCTTTGTAACTCTGCCATCGCCGTCTAAATCATATTTACATTTTTGTTTATTAATGGCTTTTTTTAGTTCTGATAATTCAGTGTTTTCTTTGCTATTTGATATTGATGTTTCTAAAGTTTTATCAAAATTAATTCCACTATCATTAGCAGTACGAGATTTTGAACTCATACTTCCTAAAAGTAATTTGGAACTTTCTGTTGATGTTTCTATTCCAAGCATATCTTACCTCTATTAAATCAAGACTAGTTATTTCATGATTATAAGAGGTTTTAATTCGTTTTTAATCCTATACTTAGTGTAATTATTATATTTCGCCGTTTAATTTTTCTAGCAAATCTTTATCCATTAAAGCAAGATATTCTTTGTAGTTATCTTTTCTATCTTGATTTTTTGTTGGGTGAAGCAATGCTTCTGTTAATTTGCCCTTTTTATGGTTAGCTTTATAGCCATAGTAAAGAGTATTACTATCCATATTCGCAGTATATTGAACACCTACGATATAATCATTCGTTTTTAAATCATATTTTTTCGCAACAGGTCTATTCATCAAAGTAAAAGTACTCAACAATCCTACTTTTATCAAGTTTATCAAGTTTGTTTTTGAAAACATTTTCATATCTGGTATGAAATATGGTTTTTCATATTGAGTTCTGATATAAGGAATGTCGTATTCTTTCGCTAATCTACAAACAATTTTGAACAAGTTTGGAATAGCGTGCATATGAACATGTGAATCAATATGTTCTGGTTTAAAATGTTTTAGGGCTTCTTCAATTTGAAGTCTATATTCTTCTTCAACTTCTTCTAAAAATTCTTTATCAAATGAATTTTTTAAAACATATCCAAAGCTATTATGAAATTCGCCGTTTTTATCATAAAGTTTTGAATGAGGTTTTAAGTCCTTTTTTATAGTATTAAATTCATAAATATTCAAATGTAATCCTACTCTAAAATTAGGATTATCAAGTAGTTCTTGTAAAATGTCATAATTACAGTATGGAGTATTTACCATAACGCTTGTGCTTTTCAAAATACCAAAATTAGAAGCTTCTAAGATAGCTTGATTGTTATCCTCTGAAATTCCATAGTCGTCTGCATTTATGATATACATTAATTAACCTCTTTTTTCTTGAATGCAAAGTATTTGAATAAAACGTATGTACAAACAGAGACTACAAATAATGATACAAACTGTGCAATATAAGCGTTCTTTAGAATTGTTCTAACAAGTACTTCCAAAATGATTACATTTAGAATATAACTAACTCCCCATGCAGAACAACATTTGACATATTCTTCTAAGTAGTTGCCTTTTGTACAGAATACGAAAAATTTTTGATTAAAATATGAAAATATTGAAGACAAAATCCATTGAAGTGCTAAGCATAGTTGGTAATGAGCTTCTCCAATTATAAAAAGTGCAACAGCAAACATTGCATAAGATACTGCTGCATTTATGCAACCGGCAATCACAAATCTTATTTTGTCGTCTATTGAAATATACTTATTGTATAATCTTTTCATTGATTCCATATAATAAGTGTAACACTAATCTTAATTATGCCAAAAATGTTAAATTTACTTATTATTTTAATTAATATACTCTCTTTTGTATTATGCTATATGTAAAGGGAGAAATTATATGGCTAAAGACACAAGACTTGCGATAGTAATACCTTGTTATAACGAAGAAGGTTTGATATTTTCAACTACAGACAGACTTATTGACCTAATGGACGATTTAATATCAAGAGAAAAAATATCTCCAGAAAGTTATATTTATCTTGTTAATGATGGTTCAAAAGATAAGACTTGGTATGAAATCAGAGTTTCTTGTGAAAAATACAAAGGCAGAGTGAAAGCTACTAAGTTTTCTCGTAATTTCGGTAACCAAAAAGCTCTACTTGCAGGCATGTTAGGTGCTTACAATATTGGTTGTGATGCAGTAGTTACTATTGATGCCGATTTACAACAAGACGAAACTAAGATTGAAGAATTTGTTGAAAAATACGACAACGGTTGCAAGGTCGTTTTCGGTGTTAGAAATGACAGAAAAACTGACGGTTTTATCAAAAAAACAACTGCTTTAGCCTTCTATAAATTGATGAATATTTTGGGTGTAAATATTATTAAAAATCACTCAGATTATCGTTTAGTATCAAGAGAAGCGTTAAAAGTTTTATCAAGATTTGATGAAACAGATTTGTTCTTACGTGGTTTCTTTCACGAAATTGGGTTTAAAACAGATATTGTTAACTTTAATGTAAAGCCACGTGAAGTTGGTAAATCTAAGTTTAATTTACTTTCTCTTACGGGTTTAGCAATCAATGGTATCACTTCATACAGTATCGTGCCTCTGAAAATGATTTGCGTACTAGGTATTTTATCAATGTTATTTGGCTTTGTAACAGGTTTGGTCGCTATTTATTCAAAACTTGTATTTAATGATTCTCCAAACGGTTGGGCTACTGCGATAATTTTGACATCATTTTTTGGTGGCATGCAATTATTCTGCTTAGGTATCGTTGGCGAATACTTAGGTCAAATTTTTAGAGAAGTTAAACACAGACCTAGATATTTAGTTGAAGAAGAAATTTTATAAGAATTATAAGGATAGTTTAAAATGATAGATTTTATAAAAAAACACCCAGAATTATTTACTATTTTAGGGTTGTTAGCTTTTTGTGGAATGATTTTCTTTTATGGAATTGGTTCGTATGCCCTGATGGACGTTGATGAAACACGTTATGTTTCAATGGCAAGAGATATGTTCCATTCAAAAGACTATATGACTTTATATCTGAATGGTGATTATTTCTTTGAAAAACCTCCTCTTTATTTTTTGGGGGAAGTTCTATCATTCTTAGGTTTTGGAGTTGTTAATGAATTCACTGCAAGGGTTCCTGTTGCTTTATATGGTACTCTTTCAACTTTATTATTATATTTTGTTGGTAAAAAAGTTGTTTCAAGAAGATATGGTATTGTTTCAGCTTTGATTTTGGCAACAAGTGTTGAATTCTTGATTTTGGCAAAATATGCAATTCTTGATATTTTACTTGCCACTTGTGTTGAATTTGCCATTATGTCCGGATTTTTGACATATTTTGTTAAGGAAAAAAATAAAAAATATTGTTGGTGGGCATTTTATTTCTTCTCTGGTTTAGCTGTTTTAGCTAAGGGAATTCCAGGATTTGCTTTGCCTTTCGGAACTATGTTTTTTGTCGCTATATTTACAAAAAGATTTAAAGAATTGTTCAGACCTCAATATTTGTTAGTAGGTTTTGTAATCTTTTTTGCAGTTGTTTTACCTTGGCACATTTTAATGCTAAACAAATATGATCCATTGTTCTTTAATGAATACATCATGAAGCACCATGTTCATAGATTTTTTGATTCAAGCGGTGTTAATAGAAAACAACCATTCTATTTCTTTGCGTTGACAATCCTTTGGGGCTTTTGTCCTTGGATATTATCAAGTCTTGCAATCTTGTGTTCAAAGATTAAAAAATTAAAAGATATCAATTTGAAATTCAATTTTGAAGATTTTACTAATTCTCAAAAATATATGTTATTGAACTTTATTGCGTTTGTACTGATTTTCTTATTCTTTTCATCATCAAGTACAAAATTAGTTACATATATTGTGCCAATTTATTTTACTATGGCAAATATGTTGGCGTTTGCTTGGGTTAAATACTTAGAAAACGGTGAATATGATAAACAAATTAATATAACAACTCACGTTTGGTTTGGAATTTTGCTAGTAGCATCTATTGTTGCTATGTTTACACAATTCTTCTTACCAGAAAAGATTTATGCAGATATTGTTTCTGTTAAATGGTTTACCATCGTATTGTTGTTTGTGTTCGGCGTAATTGGTATATTAGTTACTAAATTCAATAAAAAATATCTTGTATTTGCAACTTTGATTGCGTTTGTAACTGTTTTATCAGCATTTGGTATGGGTAGATATTTCAATTTAGACTACTCGTTTGGTCAAAACGATTTGATGAAATACGGTAAATACGCTATTGATAATAATTTAAGCATTATTACTATTAATAATCCGAATAGATATTCATTAAATTATTATGGTCCAAAGAAGGTTAAATTTGGCAAATATTCTACAATGAAAGATGCTTTCAATGATGGTGATTCAAATACAGTATTTATAATTAGAAAAAAAGAATTGAAATATTATAACGAAATACCAAATTATACAACTATATTTGAAGGTAAAAAGTATTTATTAATCAAACCTTAAATGATTACAAATCAGTAGGTCCAATAGGTTCAAAAGATTTGATTTTGTCTTTTGTCTTTTGTATATCTTGAGCTATCTTTGTAGCTTTTTTAGGGTCTTTGCATTTTTTTAATTGAACATCAAGAACTAAAAGTCTTTCTTTTAGTTTTCTGATGTTTTGTTTGTATTTTTCCCATTCCATGAAAAACCAACCTTCGTAACCACAGTCTTCTTGTGGTTTTTCGTAGAAATTTTTTATAAATTCCCCATTGCATTTTCCGCAATGAAGACATAATCTTTCAGGTCTGTTTTCAAAAATGTTTTCCATATATTCATTATATGGCACAAACTTATCTTTTTTATATTTTTGTAATATTTATTAACAAATTTATCTAAAATAGGCAATAACTCATGGTTTTGAGACTTTATATAAGTGTAGTGTTAGGTAGATAAAATTGCATGCGTAAGTATGTGATTAAAAAGGAAATATTATGTCAATCTCAACAAGTGTTTCAAGTGCAACCCAAAATCTGGCTCAAAATGCACAAAATGTAGCCAATAAGGTAAAAGGTTTAGATTTTGCAAAATATGCCGCCAAAGGTGTTGGTATCGCTGGGTTAGGTGCTGTGTTGTATGATGCACATCAATATGGTAAAATTCAAGCTCGAACAAGTGGTAAGAACCAATTGGCAGAGTCTGCTTGTGATGCTTATATGGGTTCTACAACTTTAAATTCTACAAGTACTATTGATTCAAAATTACAAAACGCAAGATTAAGTGCCGAAATGAACGGTTCAATCTTTGGTGGAATAAGAAAAGGTTTTGCGCAAGCAAAAGGTTATATTAAAGGTGCAATAACATCATTAGCTGAAAATATTGTACCATTAGCTTTGTCAGCTGCAACATTAGTTACAGGTGGTGCGGCTTCTAAAGTTTTAGGTGCAGCAACTGCTATTTATGGCGGGGTAAGAGCGGCAACAGTGGCATTTGGTATTGGTAAACCAAATCCTTTAAGCAAGTAAACTACAATTTATTATTAACCAATAAACTTAACTATCAAACTACAATTAAACGGTAGAGATTTTATTCTCTACCGTATTTTTAAGTTTAAACATTTTCTAAATATAAATTGATATCTTCCTTTGTGTTCATTTCTGTTACGGAAACTAAAACCTTGTTTTCATCAAGCTTTAATCCCCCTAGAATACCAACGGATTTTAATTTGTTTAGGTATTCATCGCTATTTTTTGTTTCAATAACAAATTCGTTGAAGTAGTTTTTATTTAAAACTTTATAATCTTTTTCTTCAAGTTTTTTCGCTAATTCGTGAGCTGTTTCTGTAGAATACAAACTCATATTATAAAAACCGTTTTCGCCAACAAGAGCAAGATAAACAGTTGAACAAAGCGCAACAAGAGCTTGATTTGAGCAAATATTGCTTGTTGCTTTTTCTCTTTTGATATGTTGTTCTCTTGTTTGAATAGTCAACGTATAAGCTATTTTGCCGTCTTTATCAAGAGTCTTACCGCAAAGTCTACCAGCTAACTGTCTCATATATTTGTCTTTTGTTGCGATAAAGCCTGCGTATGGACCGCCGAATGACATTGGAATGCCAAGTGTTTGAATATCACCTACTGCAATATCTGCGTCATATTCTGCAGGTGTTTTTAATAATGCCAAAGCCATTGGGTTTGTTACCGTAACAAGTAAACAATTTTCTGGTTTTGTGAAATTAGTTATTTCGCCATAAAAATCAGGGTTTTGAACCATTACGCAAGCGTATTCAGAACAATCTTCTGGAATTTCGTCGAAGTATTCAACTTCTATTTCTCCTGCGTGCGTATAAGTTTCTATAACCTTTTTGTATTCTGGGTTTAATTTGTTAGATACTAAAACTTTATTCTTTTTAGAAATTCTAACAGACATAAACAATGCTTCTGCACAAGCTGTCGCAACGTCATAAACTGATGCGTTACATATATCCATACCTGTTAATTTACAGATATATGATTGAAATTCATACATAACCTGTAATGTACCTTGAGAAATTTCTGGTTGGTACGGTGTGTATGCAGTTAAAAATTCGAATCTTTCTGCAATTTGTGAAATTCCAGCTGGAATAAATCTGTTATAAACACCAGCGCCTAAAAACGAGATATATTCTTTGTTTTTAGAGGCTATGTTTTTAACCTTTCTTTGAACTTCCATTTCGCTCATTGAGTCAGGCAAATTTAAAGAGCCTGTACGAGCTTTTTCTGGAATTTGTGCAAACAATTCATCAATATTTGCTTTTGATATTTCTTTAAGCATTTCTGCTCTAATATCATCGCTATGTGCAATTATGTTTTTCATTTTATTTCACTTCTTCTAAATAATCATCGTATTCTAATAAGTCTGAAAATTCCATAGTATCAGCATCTGTAGAAATTTTAATTAACCAGCTATCATCATAGTTTTTTTCGTTTAAAATTTCTGGGTTATCAACTACGTTTTCGTTAACTTCAATAACTTTTCCAGAGATTGGCATATAAATTTCGCTTGCTGCTTTTACTGATTCTACAGTTGCAAAAACTTCATTTTTGCCGAATTTTGCGCCTACTTCTGGTAATTCTACGAACACTATGTCTCCAAGTTGGTCGATTGCGTATTCTGTTAAACCAATTTGGTATGTGCCTTTTTCAACTTCTACAACATATTCGTGCGTTTTCGCACATAACATATTTTCAGTTAAAGTCATAATTTCTCCTTCTTATCTTTTTCATATTTTAATTGCTATAATGTTTTTTGACAAATGGTGTTTCAATGATTTGAGCATCATAGAATTTGTCTCTTACTTTTACTTGAACTATCGAATTTATATCCAAGCCTTTGTCAGTTCTAATATAACCAAGAGCAATGTTATAAGCAAGTGTTGGTGAATATCCGCCACTTGTGATTGTACCGATTTTTTCATCATTATAATAAATCTCAGTTTCGTGTCTTGCAATTGGTTTTGCTAAAATTTTAAGACCAACTAATTTTTTTGAGATACCATTTTTTAGTTGATTAAAAATAACTTCTTTTCCGCTGTATTCTTCAACTTTGTTCTTAGCAACTGTCCATTTTAAACCTGCTTCAATAGGTGTTGTTTCGTTGTTTAAATCGTTTCCGTAAAGAGGTAATGCTGCTTCAAGTCTAAGTGTATCACGTGCGCCTAAACCGATTGGCATAACATTAAATTCTTTACCTTCTTCCATTAATGTGTTCCAAAGTTTTTCAACGTCTTCGTTTTTGACCAAAACTTCAAATCCGTCTTCGCCTGTATAACCTGTTCTTGAAATGTACATATCAAGATTCAACAAATTATCCTTTTGGATATGGAAGAAGTGTGGAGGATTTGTTAAACCTATTTTCGTCATTAAATCTATTGCTTTTGGACCTTGAACCGCAACAAGAGAATAATTATCTGATTGGTTATCAATTTTTACATTAAGGTCTTTGCTGTGTTCTTCAATCCATTTATAATCACCGCCAACGCCAGAAGCATTAACGATTAGAAGATAATTTTCATCTTCAAGTTTATAAATGATTAAATCATCAATAATACCGCCGTTATCGTTTGTTAATTGACAATATACGGCTTTTTTATCAGTAAGTTTATTTATGTCTTGTGGTACAAGTTTGTTTAAAAATTTAACTGCATCAGCTCCAGAAACAAAGATTTCTCCCATATGAGAAACATCAAACAAGCCAACGTTTTCTCTAACGTTTTTGTGTTCTTCTAAAATTGATGTATATTGTACTGGCATTTCCCAACCCGCAAAATCTATTACCTTTGCGCCAAGTTGTTTATGTGTTTCGTATAAATTTGTTCTCTTGCTCATAATTTTGCCCCCTTTAAATTGTCCTTATAATTAGCAGATATGTCAAGATTTTTTTAAATAATTTGTAATATTTTTGTATTTTAAATTTTATAATGATAAACTTATACTAAGGAGATAAAGATTTGGGAAATTTTAATGCAAAGACTTTTTTAAAGCAGGCTGTAAAAACAGGCGCTTCAGATATTCACTTACACGTTGGAGAACGTCCAGTTTTACGTAAAGACGGTAAAATGGTTAAAATTGATATGGACTTTCTTGATGACGAAGATATGGAAAGAACCATTATGACTTTATTGCCATCGCATAGTATGGCAGAAATTAAAAAGAAAATGGACTTGGACTTTTCTTACGAATTACCAGCAATTTCTCGTTTCCGTGTAAATTTAAGTAGACAGTTAGGACACTTTGCGTTAGTTCTTCGTGTAATTTCTTTTAATATTAGACAAGTTAGTGAATTGAACTTACCAACTGTAATTCAAAACTTTGCTGATTTAAACAACGGTATCGTTTTAGTTACTGGACCTACTGGTTCTGGTAAATCTACAACTCTTGCCTCTATTATTGAACATATTAATATTAAATATCCAAAACATATTATTACAGTCGAAGATCCGATTGAGTATATGTTCTCAAATAAATTAAGTATTATTTCTCAAAGACAAGTTGAAATTGATACAATGTCATTTAACGACGGTATTAAATACGCCTTGAGACAAGATCCAGATGTTATTCTTATCGGTGAAATCCGTGATAGAGAAACAGCTGTTGCTGCATTAAAAGCTGCAGAAACAGGTCACTTAGTTTTGGCATCTCTTCACACAAACGATGCTATTCAAACAATCAACCGTGTTATCAATATGTTTGAACCTCAAGACAGAGACTTAATCCGTAATCAGTTAGCAAATACTGTAAGAGGTATCGTTGCACAAAAACTTGTTAAAATTGCAAAAGGTGCTGGTCGTAGACCTATTGTTGAAATCATGGTTTCAACTCCAACAATTAAAGACTACATCATCAAAGACCAGTTAGAAGAAATTTATTCAATCATGAAATCGGGTATTGATGATATGGTTACAATGAACGCATCATTGTTCGCATTGGTTAAAGAGGGTGTTATTACTCAAGAAGAAGCTCTTGAAGTTTCTGATAATAAAAATGAATTTAACCAAATGCTTCGTGGTGTATTTAGCGGTACAAATAATCAAGGAAGTGGTTATTATGGCAACGAATAGTTTTGTATGTGATGCAATAAATTTGAAATCATATCCTCTTTCAGAATCAGACAAAATCATCGTTATGTATTCTAAAGAAAAAGGTTTGATAAAAGGGGTTGCAAAAGGGGTTAAAAAGCCTAAAAGTAAATTGGGCGCTAGAATGGATTCTCTTGTTGCTAACCGTCTTATGCTTAATAAAGGTAGAAATATGAACACTATCTGCCAAGCAGAAGCGTTAAATACCTTCTCAAAAAGCAGAAAAGATGTTGATAAATTGTTCTATTCAATTTATTTGTCTGAACTAGTTGCAGCATTTGGTGTTGAAGATGATCCATCTTCTGATGAAGTTTATACATTATTCTACAAGGCTTTGGAAAGAATTTCAGACGCTAAATCAAAAAAAGATGTATTAATTGCAGTTATTAAATTTCAAATGAAATTAATGCTTGTTGCAGGTTTCGGTATTGAACTTGATTCTTGCCTATGTTGCAGAGAACAAATCTTAAATGAAGATATGTATTTCTCAACTCAAATGGGTGGTGTAATTTGCAAAGAATGCAATGATACATTTAAGGTAAGTAAAAAATTACATCATAAAATAAGAGATTTCTTACAAGCTATGGAACAATTTGATTTCAATTATGAAAGCGATTATGACAAAAAAGCTACTGAAAAAGTTTGTAAGGTTTGCTATGAAATGTTGAATACATACATTCAATCTCATACTTCAAAAAGGATTAAAAGCGTTGAAGTGATTGATTAGGATTTTATTTAATTAAGAAGAGGCGATTTTGAATTTATTCACAATCGCCTCTTCTTTTCTTATTTTTTCCTTCTAATTATTTATCATCTTTTAGGAATGATTCATAATTACGAGCAAGTAATTGTGTTCTCACTTGGTTAATCAAATCAAGTGCAACCCCAACCATGATGATTAGAGATGTAGCTCCGATACCTTGCAATGTTTTGATATTAGTTGCATAACTTGCAAATGATGGAACAAGAGCGATAATACCTAAAGCCATAGCACCAATAAATGTTGTTTTACTCAAGATTTTATCTAAATGTTCAGCTGTTGGTCTACCCGGTTTGATACCAGGAATTGATGAACCATATTTTTTCAAGTTATTAGCAATATCTTTTGGTTGCATATTTGGCATAATTGATGCGTAGAAGAAAGTTAATAACACGATTAGAGCAAAGTATAAAATGTAATATAATAAACCATCTGGGCTCATAATTTGTGTTAACTTCAATACGATATCTCTTGCCAAACCTGCTGGAAGATTTGCTTGACCTACAATACTTAAAACGGTAGTAGGAAACAATAATATTGCGATTGCAAAGATAATTGGCATAACCCCACCAGGGTTAAGTTTGAACGGAATAAATGTGTTTACACCGCCGTAAACTTTATTGCCAACTTGTCTTTTTGGATTAACAATGATAACTTTTCTAATTGCTTCTTGCATAATAACGATTACTACAAGAGTTACAAAGAAAATTAATAGTAGCATAAATAAACCGAAGTTTAGAGATGGATCTCTAGCTACCATTTGAGCTGTTCTTGAAGCGTAAATCGGAATACCAGAAATGATACCTACGAAGATGATTAGTGAACCACCGTTACCAATACCTTTTTCAGTAATAAGTTCTGAAATCCACATTACAAGAATTGAACCAGCTGTTAATACTGCGATTGAACTTAAATAAAACATTCCGTGATTAACACCAGGAACAATAGCTCCAGGAAGTTTGCTCATATATGCCATAAATATTACAGCTTGGAATGCAGCAAGAACAACTGTAAACAATCTTGTGTATTGTGAAAGTTTTCTTCTTCCTGCTTCACCTTCTTCTTTTTGAAGTTTTTCCAATGAAGGAATAACTACTGCAAGAAGTTGGATAATGATTGATGCTGTGATGAAAGGTCCAATACCCAAAGCGAATATTGAAACCTTACCAAGAGCACCACCTGAAAATAAATCAAGGAAACCTATGACATTATTTCCAGCTGCAATATTAGCAAATATTTCATTGTTAATACCATAAACAGGTAACTGAACGCCAAATCTGAAAGCCGCAATCATGATTAAAGTAAAGATAATCTTGTTCTTTAATCCAGATGCGTTCCACATTGATAACAAATCACTTGTTGTTGGCATTTTCATTTTACTGTTTTGCATTATACTAATTCAACCTTTCCGCCTGCTTTTTCAATTTTTTCTTTAGCGCTTGGAGTAACGTAAGTAGCTTTAACTGTAACAGCTTTAGAGATTTCTCCGTTACCTAAAACTCTTAGTTGTTCACAAGATGGGTGAATTTTTCTAATAGCTTGTAAAGTTTCTAATGAAATTTCTTCTAAATTAAGAGCCTCAATATCTTTAACGTTGATTTGACCTTGTTTAATAGCAAGAACGTTTTTGAAACCTTTTAATTTAGGTAATTGTCTGTAACCAGGCATTTGACCACCTTCAAAACCTCTTTTAGATGATCTACCAGATCTTTGACCTTCACCGTTATGACCACGACAAGATGTTTTACCGTGTCCAGATGAACGACCTCTGCCTACTCTTTTAGAATTTTTTGTTGAACCTTCTGCAGGTTTTAAATCTTCTAATGTAATTGTATCTGCCATTTTTTATCCTTCTTTCTTTAATTATTCTTCAACGATTTTTACTAGGTGAGGAACTGCGTTAACCATACCTAGGATTACACTTGATTCATTGTGTGTAACTACTTGGTTTAATTTTTTTAAGCCTAATGATGCAACAACTTTTCTTTGAGTTTGAGAAGCACCGATTAAACTTTTAACTAATTTAATTTTAATTTGTTTTGTTTGTGTTTTAGCCATCTTTATTTTTCCTTATTATCTTATTATTTCTGTCATACTAAATAAATAAGCCACGTTAACTATTCAAGAATTTCTTTAACAGTTAAGCCACGTTTTTTAGCAACTTCGCTAAATGGTGTTAAGCTTTGTAATGCGTCTAAAGTTGCGTTAGCAGCGTTTAGAGGAGATTTAGAACCTAAAGATTTTGATAAGATATTTTCAATACCAGCAAGTTCTAATACTGAACGAACAGCACCACCAGCGATAATACCTGTACCTTGTGAAGCTGGTCTTAACATTACAGCGCCTGCACCTGAACGACCTGTGATTGGGTGAGGAATTGTTGTTTTGAAAATAGGTACATTGATTAAGTTTTTACGTCCATCAGCGATAGCTTTTTGGATAGCGATGATAACTTCAGCTGCTTTTGCACAACCTACACCAACTTGACCTTTTTTGTTACCTACGATAACAATTGCTCTGAAACTTAATTTTTTACCACCTTTAACAACTTTTGTTACACGGCGGATTTGAATTACTTGTTCTTTCCATTCAGATTCAACTTTTTCTTCTTTGTTTTCTGTTCTTTTCTTTCTGCCTCTGCCTTTTCTTTCGCCTTTAACAGTTTTTTGCGCAGCATCTGCGTAATCTTCCATTTCGTTGTCTAATTCATCATCAGATTCTTCAGCAACTGTAGCTTCTTCAACAACTTCTGTTTCTAAAGCTTCATTTTTTTCTTCATTTAATTCCATGAATTTTACCTTTCTTTTTACTGTATAATTCTATCTATCTTTTTTCTGTTTTGAAAAACACGCCAAAAATAAGCCAAAATAAGCTATTTGGAATCATGTTTATTCGTGAGTATTTTCTGACTAGTCCATGATATTACAAACAATCCCATTTTACAAGCATTTGGTTACAAATTTTTAACTTTTGTTTAACCAGTTTACGCATGTATCTATAAAAGTTTGAGGAGCATCAAGATATAAATCTTCTGCATGCTTACCATTTTTAATTAGAATTTCTTGCTTGTTTTGTGACTTTGAAGCTTCATAAAGCATTGAGTTGTGCCATTTGTAAATTATAGGGTCGTTTTCTCCTGCGATGAACAGGGTTGGAATTTTTATATTTTTAATTTCGTTTATTGGTTTTATTTTGTTTCTTTTTAGAGAAGATAAAGAAAATCTTATTGAAGTCCAACGTTTGTATTCAAATTTTCTCAATGTTGGCACGAATGCGTTTGGACTGAGTACATTGTTTTCGATTTTGTCAAAATCAGTTGGTGCACTTACTAAGATTAATTTATCTATATTGTTATTTTTAGAACAATAATCAACAGAGATGAGCGAACCTAGCGAAAATCCTATTAAATATATCTTTTTATAATTTCGTTTTGCATAATTAATTATAGGTTTTATATCTTCAACTTCTTTTGAGCCGAAGGTGTATTTGCCAGAACTTTTTCCATGCCCTCTAAAATCTAAAACTATTACATCATAATATTTGGAAAAATCTTCTGCCATTTGAGAGAAGGCGTTAGAGTTTTTTGTCATGAACCAACCGTGCGCAAGAATAACGACTTCGTCATGACTAGCTTTGTAAACATCATAGGCAATAGAAACATTGTCCGAAGTCTGAACATGCCCCTCTAAAACCTCAGCACAAGATGGTAGTTGAAATATACATGTATATAATATAAATAACAATAATAAAATCTTTTTCATGTTGACCCTAAATACTAAAAAAGACTTGCCGTAGCAAGTCTTTTAAAATGGTACTCCCAGGCGAATTCGAATCGCCGTCGCCTCCGTGAAAGGGAAGTGTCCTAGGCCTCTAGACGATGGGAGCCTGTCTGTGTAACTATCATATTAGAAAAAAAAATAATTGTCAACTACTTGATAAAAATATTTACATCTTGAAACTTTTTTTTGTTTTAATTAAAATATTCTTGTATAAAATGAGGATACAAATATGTTTGAAAGATTTACAGAAAAGGCTATAAAAGTTATCATGCTTGCTCAAGAAGAAGCAAGACGTTTAGGTCATAACTTTGTTGGTACTGAACAACTTTTATTAGGCTTAATCGGTGAAGGTACTGGTGTCGCTGCTAAAACTCTTAAATCTATGGGTATTAACTTAAAAGATGCTAGAGTTGAAGTTGAAAAAATTATCGGCAGAGGCTCTGGTTTCGTTGCTGTTGAAATCCCATTTACTCCTAGAGCTAAAAGAGTTTTGGAATTGTCATGGGACGAAGCTAGACAATTAGGACACAATTACATCGGTACTGAACACTTATTATTAGGTTTAATAAGAGAAGGTGAAGGCGTTGCTGCTAGAGTTCTTGAAAATTCTGGTGTTGATTTGAACAAAATCAGAAGTAACGTAATTAAAATTTTAGGAGAATCTAAACCTCAACCAGTTTCTTCTGGTGGTAGCAGTTCTTCTTCATCTACAAGCAAGGCTAAAACTCCAAGCTTAGATGAGTTCGGTACAGATTTAACTCTTGCTGCTGCTGAACAAAGACTTGATCCAGTTGTAGGCAGAGAAAAAGAAATTGAACGTGTAATTCAAATTCTTGCACGTCGTACTAAAAACAACCCAGTTCTTTTAGGTGAACCTGGTGTTGGTAAAACAGCTGTTGCAGAAGGTTTAGCAACAAGAATCGTAAACGGAGATGTTCCAGATATTTTAGACGGCAAAAAAATTATCCAATTAGACATGGGTCTTTTAGTTGCTGGTACTAAATACAGAGGTGAATTTGAAGAACGTCTTAAAAAAATCATGGACGAAATTCGTCAAGCTGGAAACATTATCTTAGTTATCGATGAAATGCACACATTAATGGGTGCTGGTGCTGCTGAAGGTGCTATCGATGCAGCTAACATCTTAAAACCTGCTTTATCAAGAGGTGAAATCCAAGTTATCGGTGCAACTACTCTTGATGAATACAGAAAACACATTGAAAAAGACGCTGCGTTAGAAAGACGTTTCCAATGTGTAATGATTGAAGAACCTTCAATTGACGAAACAATTCAAATCATCAAAGGTTTGAAATCTAAATATGAAGAACACCACAAATTAATAATTTCTGACGACGCAATCGTTGCAGCTACAAAATTATCTAGTAAATATATCACTGATAGATTTTTACCAGATAAAGCTATCGATGTTATTGATGAAGCAAGTTCAAAAGTTCGCTTATCAGTAAGCAACCTTTCTCCAGAAGGTAAAGAGCTTGAAAAAGAACTTCGTGGAATTATTAAAGAAAAAGAAGAAGCTATCAGAAATCAAGAATTTGAAAAAGCTTCTGCTTTAAGAGATGACGAAGCTGATTGTAAAGAAAGAATTAGAGAATTAAACGATTCTCTAAGAGAAGAACAAGAAGCGAATAAACCCGTTGTTACAGAAGAAAATGTTGCAGAAGTTATTTCAACAATGACAGGTGTTCCTGTTACAAAATTAACAGAGGGCGAAAGCGAAAGACTTCTAAAATTAGAAGATACATTGCATGCAAGAGTTATTGGTCAACACGATGCTGTTGTTTCAATTTCAAAAGCAATCAGAAGAGCAAGAGTTGGTTTGAAATCTCCAAACAGACCAATCGGTAGCTTTATCTTCGCTGGTCCTACTGGGGTTGGTAAAACTGAATTAGCAAAAGCATTAGCAGAAGCTGTATTTGGTTCAGAAGACAATATGGTTCGTGTAGATATGTCAGAATTCATGGAAAAACATTCTACATCTAAACTTATTGGTTCTCCTCCAGGTTATGTTGGTTATGATGATGGTGGTAGCTTAACTGAAACTATCCGTAAAAAACCTTACTCTGTTATCCTTTTCGACGAAATCGAAAAAGCGCACCCAGATGTATTCAATATCATGTTGCAAATTTTAGATGATGGTCGTTTAACAGATGCTAAAGGTCGTCATATCAACTTCAAAAATACAATCATCATCATGACTTCAAACATCGGTGCAAGTATGATTGCTACTCAATCTAAACTTGGTTTCACTGTTGCTGAAGACGAAAAGAAAGATAAATACGAAAAACTTAAGGATACTGTTCATGAAGAAATGAAGAAAGCATTCAGACCAGAATTCTTGAACCGTATTGATGACATCGTTGTATTTGCTCACTTGTCTAAGGAAGAAATTAGACAAATCGCAGACTTAATGATGAAGGATTTATTCAAACGTCTTGAAGAACGTGATTTACACATGGAAGTTACTGATGCAGTTAAAGATTTCTTAGCAACAGACGGTTACTCAGAAGCTTATGGTGCAAGACCATTAAGAAGATTAATTCAACGTAAAGTTGAAGATACTTTAGCAGAAGAAATCTTGACTAATAAGTATGAAGCTGGCGATACAATCGTTTTAGATTATAAAGACGGCAAACTTGTATTTTCTAAAAAAGGCGAAGAAGTTAAATCTGAAAAATCAGAAGAAACTGCAAAAGCTGAATAGAATTTACTAAATACTTTAATTATAAAGAACCAATCGAGAGGTTGGTTCTTTTTTAATGTTTCTTAAAATCTTTCCCGCATGCTCTTTTTTTTTGTTATTATTAATGAACAAGGTAATATTTGGGGATAACATGAAAAAAACAATTATAATCGTTGCATGTGTATTTATTGGTGCTATTTTAGCACGTTTTATAACTTATCAATTTTCAGGTTTCATGATGATGAAAAAAATGAAAGCTGGTAAAACTCCTGCGGTTGCTGTTCAAGAAGTTCAAACAAAAAATGTTATTAGAAAGTTTGAAGCTCCCGGTAGAATTCTTTCAGTATCGAGAATTGATATTGTTGCAAGAACAAGTGGTTATTTAACAAAATCATATTTCAAAGAAGGTGATATTGTTAAAAAAGGACAAGTTTTATTTGAAATCGAACCTCAAGAATATCAATTAGCGGCAAATAAAGCAAAAGCAAATTTAGATAATGCAAGAGCACAATTGAATTATTATAATAAACAATTAGTAAGATATGCAGAACTTGTAAAACAAGATTATGTATCAAAAGCTCAATATGACCAAATTTTGGCACAAAGAGATTCATACAAAGCTCAAGTTGCGTTGAATGATAGTGCATACAGAGATGCTCTTAGAAATTTAAGTTACACTCATGTAAAAGCACCGGTTGACGGGCAAGTTGGTATGATTAACATTACGATTGGGAACTATGTAACTCCATCTTCTGGAGTTTTGACAACAGTAAATAGTGTTGACCCAATTTATGTTTCATTCCCACTTGATGCTAAAAATTATACTGAGTTAATGAATGTTGATAAAGTTGCTGATGTAAATCGTGATGTTGATTTGTATTTCTCATCTGGTTCAAAATATGAACACAAGGGTGTACAAAACTTCCACGATAACAAAGTTGATGCAACAACAGGGTCTATTATGATGAGAGCAACTTTTCCTAACCCAGAAGGTTTGTTGATTAATGGTAATTACGCAACTGTATATGTTTATTCTAAACAAAGACAAGAATCACCAGTTGTTCCTCAAATTGCTGTTATGGAAAATCCTCAATACAAATATGTTTATAAACTAGATGCTAAAGGACTTCCTCAAGTTCAACAAATTGAAACTTTTGGTCAAGAAGGTTCTGATTGGGTTATTAAATCTGGTTTGAAAAAGGGTGATAAGGTTGTAGTTTCAGGTATTCAATCAGTTATGCCGGGTAAACCTGTAAGAATTTTATCAGAACAAGAAGTTCAAGAATTAGATGCGAAAGCTAGTAAGAAAGCTTCTGAAACTAAAAAAAACAAAAAGTAGAAAAAATAGATAGAGAAAATAAATGGCCGAAGAAAATAAAAAGAATTCAACATCACAAAATACTAATACAAATCCATTTGTAAATAGACCAAAGTTTGCGATAGTTATCTCATTAACTATCGTACTTGCGGGTTTAATTACAATGATTGGTCTTCCTTTGGAAGATTATCCGTCAATCACACCTCCTCAAGTTGTTGTATCAGCAACATATACAGGTGCAAGTGCTGACGTAGTAAGAGATACAGTTGCAGCTCCTCTTGAGGCTCAATTGAACGGGGTTGAAGATATGATTTACATGTCATCAACTTCTCAAAACGGTTCTTACGAACTTACAATTTACTTCAAAGTTGGTACAGACCCTGATATGGCGGTAATCAACGTAAACAACAGATTGCAACTTGTAACTCCACGTTTGCCTAGTGAAGTTAGAACTTATGGTATGACGGTTAAGAAAAGACGTGGTGGTCCTGGGGTTTTGATGGTTTCAATGACATCACCAAACAATGCGTTTGATTCTCTATACTTAGCAAACTATGCTTCTATTTACGTAAAAGATGAACTTGCTCGTATTGAGGGAGCCAGTGACGTAAACGTTTATGGTGCAGCTTCTTACTCTATGAGAGTTTGGTTAGACCCTGTTAAAATGGCTAACTACAAATTGTCAGCTTCAGAAGTTATAGCTGCTATTCAAGCTCAGAATACTCAAGCTGCAGTTGGGGACTTGGGTGCTGAACCTTTGAAAGAACATAAAGATATTAAAATTACTCTACGTACAAAAGGTCGTTTGACTGATGTTAAACAATTTGAAGATATCGTTGTTTACTCTAATACAGATGGTTCAAACGTAAAACTTAAAGATATTGCTAGAATTGAACTAGGTGCTGAAAACTATGCAAGTGGTTCATATATCGGTGGTAAATCTTCTGCCTTGATTGTTATTAAACAGTTACCAGAGGCAAACTCTATCGATTTGGCAAACAAATCTGCTAAGAGATTAAAAGAGTTAAGTAAGAGTTTCCCAAAAGGTATGGAATATAAGATTGAACACGATGAGACTGAATTTATTCGTGAGTCAATCAAAGAGGTAGAATATGCTATTGCAATTGCCGTTGCACTTGTTGCGGCAGTAACATATCTATTCTTAGGTTCTGCAAGAGCTGCATTTATTCCTCTTTGCGCAATTCCAGTATCATTGATTGGGGTATTTATTTTCGTAGGTTTATTCGGATTTTCAATAAACTTGCTGATGCTGTTCGGTTTAGTACTTGCGGTAGGTCTGGTAGTAGACGATGCTATCGTTGTACTCGAGAATGCTCAGCGACATATTCAGATGGGTAAAGATAAAAAAGAAGCTACTATTATTACTATGATTGAGGTAACTGGTGCGATTGTTGCAACAACATTGGTTTTGATGGCGGTATTTGTTCCAGTATGTTTCATTCCTGGTATCAACGGTCAAATGTTTAGACAATTTGCTGTTTGTATTGCTTGTTCAATGGGCTTGTCTGCGATTGTTGCGCTTTCATTATCACCTGCATTATGTGCAATGATTTTGAAAAATGGTGATGCTTACGAAGAAGAGAAAGAATATATCAAAAAATTTAATGAATGGTTTAACAAAGTTAGAGAACAATATTTACACGCAGTTCACTACTTTGTAGATTCCCCAAAACATACAATGGTAACATTAGGTTCGTTAATTGTTGTTGCTTTAGTGATTTCTCATATCATTCCAACAGGTTTTATTCCTCAAGAAGACCAAGGTGCGGTATTTGCTCAAATTCAATTGCCAGATGGTGCTTCAACATTGAGAACAAAAGAAGTTGCGACTACTGTTGAAAAAGGTATCAATGAAATTCCAGGTGTTGAACAAACAATTAACATTATTGGATTTGCTGGTGAAAATACAGCGTTTATTGTTGCTCAGTTAAAACCTTGGTCAAAACGTGGACGTAAAGAATCTTCTGATGCGGTTGTTGCAAATATCAGAGCTAGATTTTCAAACTTCCCAGCAGCGAAAGTTGTAGCGTTCCAACCTACATCAATTCCAGGTTTAGGTTCATTCGGTGGTTTTGAATACCAATTACTTGATAAGGGTGATAGAACTCCTCAAGAATTGTATGATGAATCATTGAAACTTATTCGTGCAGCAAATATGGATAAGAGTTTGACATCTGTGTTCTCAACTTATACTGCGACATTACCACAAATTTTGGTTAAGGTTGATGAACAACAAGCTATGGCTCAAAATGTTTCAGTAAGTGAAATTTATAGAACTATGGCGGCTGTTTATGGTACAACTTACGTAAACGACTTTAACAAATTCGGTCGTGTATATCGTGTTATGTTGCAAGCTGATGCTGATTACAGAACAGCAGAACCTGATTTGAAGAGATTATTTGTTAAAAATAATAGAGGCGATATGGTTCCTTTGTCATCTATGGTTAAATTTGAACCAATCGTTGGACCTTATAGTTTGACAAGATTTAATATGTATAACGCCGTAACAATCAACGGTCAAGGTGCAGGAAGTACTTCTTCTGGTCAAGCAATGAAGGCTATGGCAAATCTTTCTGATAAGATTTTACCAAAAGATATGGGCTTTGCTTGGTCTGGTAGTTCTCAACAAGAACAAGAATCTACAGGTCAAATCGGCTTTATCTTGGCATTATGTTTCACATTCGTATACTTATTCCTAGTTGCGTTATATGAAAGTTGGACATTACCAATTGCCGTAATGTTAATCGCTCCGGTATCAATGGTTGGTGCGTTATTTGCTCAGTATGTTGCAGGTTATACATTAGACTTGTACTGTCAAATTGGTCTTGTTGTATTGATTGGTTTAAGTACAAAACAAGCAATTTTGATTATTGAGTTTGCGAAGGAAGCTTTTGAACGAAACGGCGGTGATGAAGTTGCCGCAGCAATGGAAGCCGCACAATTAAGATTTAGAGCCGTTATGATGACAAATATTGCGTTCATCTTAGGGGTTGTTCCACTAATCTTTGCGTCAGGTGCAGGTTCTGTAAGTAGACACTCTGTTGGTATGACAGTATTCGGTGGTATGATTGCCGTAGCGTTTGCAGGTACAATGCTTGTTCCAGCGTTCTTCGTTTGCGTTCAAAGAATGAAGAGATTTTCACATAACTATATTGAAAAAAGAAAAGAGGCTAAAAATGAAAATAAATAATAAAATTTTATTATTAGCTTTAGTTCTTATGTTATCGTTATCTACTTGTTTTGCAAGTGATAATAAAAAAGATGACAATGCAAACATTAAAAACATCGGAAATGTAATTAAAAAAGAAGAATATCCAAATTCAGAACATGTTGCTCCCGTTGTAAACAAACAACAAGGCGAAGACACTTATGTTGTTGAAGGTTCTGTTGAAAAAAATATCGATATTACATTAAACGAATGTATAAGATTTGCTCTTGGTAATAATCCTAGAATTAG
>SAMEA104315429__coassemble_471_pt1 | contig 32173 bp, 33 predicted proteins | sample SAMEA104315429__metabat2_high_PE_022 | metagenome-assembled genome bin SAMEA104315429 (sample SAMEA104315429) | gut metagenome | biome: Monkey gut; feature: monkey-associated habitat; material: faeces | place: China | collected 2013 | reverse complement strand
TATGATATTTATACGTATTCGTATTAAACACAACAGTTTCAGCCATTGCAGGAACTTTTATAAATCCAACAACTGAAAATATTAATAAAGTCGTTAAAAGTTTTTTCATATTTATATCTCTTTTATTTTTTTTCAAAAGCTTCCTTAATAGAAACATCATAAGGTGCTCTTAAAATGCCCTTTTCTGTGATAATACCTGTGATAAGTTCGCTTGGAGTTACATCAAAAGCTGGGTTTAAAAATCTAATTCCCTCAGCGCAAACAGTTTTTCCATTAATATGTGAAACCTCTTCGTGTGAACGTTCTTCGATAGGTATTTCTTTACCAGACTTTATATTTCTATCGATTGTTGAAAGTGGTGCAGCAATATAGAACGGCACATTATGATATTTTGCAGCAATTGCCACTGTATAAGTACCGATTTTGTTTGCAGTATCGCCGTTTGAAGCAATTCTATCAGCACCAACGACAACCATATCAATCATACCTTTACTCATGAAATATGAACACATACCGTCTGTAATAAGTGTTACTGGAATACCGTCAGTTTTAAGTTCAAAGGTTGTAAGTCTTGCGCCTTGTTGTCTTGGTCTTGTTTCGTCTGCAAAAACTTGAATAGTATTATCTTTTGCAAAAGCAGAACGAATAACCCCTAACGCTGTACCATAAGCAACTGTAGCCAATGCACCTGCGTTACAGTGTGTAAGAATTGTTGCACCTTTTGGAACGACTTCTGCGCCGTAATCACCCATTTTTTTATTAATTTCAATATCTTCATTCTCCATTTTGATACCGTTTTCGACTAATTCTTTTACGATACCGTCAATATCAGAAGTTGAATTTTCGATTAATTCTTTTTGTTTTTTACAAGCCCACATAAGATTTACGGCTGTAGGTCTTGAAGTCGCCATATAATCAGCTTTTTCTATTAATTTTTTAATAAAATCTTCTCTTGAAAGATTTTGTTTTTGTAATTCTTGAGCATAAAGAGCAACCCCGTGAGCACCAGCAATACCGATAGCAGGAGCACCTCTAACAATCATTGTTTTGATTGCATCATACATTTCGTCGCCTGTTTTCACATCAACATGTTTAAATTCGTAAGGCAAAATTGTTTGGTCAATTAATCTTGAAAAATTATCTATCCATTCAATCGTTTTTATCTTACTGTGAAATTCCATTTTTACTCCTAGTTATTTTTAAATTTTATCTAATTTCAATATCAATATTTTCGTTGTTACCTTCTTTTTTAATACCAGAAATTGCTTCATAGATATAAGCTGTAACCATACCTGTAAAAGCATTCATCAAAGCTGATAACAAAGCAACAAAGATGACTAACATAACAAGAACGATAAAGCCACCAAAATTATTGAAAAAATATAGTAAAAATGAAGTGTGTACTGGAATAAAACTTAAAAGAGCATGGAAACCTTTAGATAAAAGACTTAACAAAATATCTAATGGCACAAACACGATTGAAAAAGCTATGAATGAAACAAAGCCAACTGTTGCACCAAAGATTGAACCTTCTCTTAAATCAAAAATGCCAATCATGTTATTTCTTTTCATGTAATATAAAATGCCACCGCTTAGAACCAACATCAAAATTGAAAAAGAAAATACGTTGATGTATGGAATAATTGATACAACTGCAAGTCCTGCACCTGCAATAGCACTTAAAATAGCGATTTGTTTTAATAATAATACGTTTATGTTCATAATTTTAACCTCATTTTTTATAGTTATTGTGCCACAAGTTTACCGTTTGCGCAACATCTAGCACAGCATATCCCCATGGCGATAGAATCCACTGTATCGTCTAATTTTGGTAAAGTTTCTCGATTAAGTGTAATTTTTACCATTCTTTCTACTTCTTTTTTATCTGCTCTACCAAAACCTGTTAGAGTTTGTTTGATTTCCAATGGCGTAAATTCGTAAATTGGAATGCCGTATTTTTCAAGCGCCATAATGATTACACCCCTAGCTTCAGCAACTGGAATAATTGTTTTTTGGTTTTTAAAATAGAACAATTTTTCGACAGATGCAGCATCTGGCTTGAATTTTTCAATAATAGAACACAAGTCCTCAAAGATTTCAAACAACCTTTGAGAGTCTTTTTGAGTAGATTTAGTTTGAATAGAACCAGAAGAGACCAAGTCCAAATTATCACCTTCAGCCTTCAAAAGCGAATAACCTACAATAGCCATTCCTGGGTCGATACCAAGTATTAACATACTCTGATTATATCAAACTTTTATAAGAAAATCTAAACGTAAAATAATAGTAATATTTAAACAAAGTACATATGTTAACATTTGTAAAGTGTATAAAAGACACTAATATGTATAACTTCGGGAATTTGTGTAAAATTAATAAAAAACAAACAGTTGACTTTTCTTTTTATTACGTGCATAATTATAACTGTGGATTGAAAGTGTAAAAAGAACACTAAATACATTTACTCTAATTTATATAAACTCCTAAAAAAATAAACACTAAAAAGACCATTAGGATGCAGAAAACACCGCCTCAAAGGCGGCTTTTTATTATCCAGTTTTATTGTTTGAAGATAGAATTCGTTCATGTTACTATTAACTTCGTTATGGTAAATCAAGGTCAAATTCTAAAAATTCATTCTGATTTTTATTATGTAAACGCAGATAATATTATTCACGAATGCAAATTGAGAGAGGTTTTAAAAAAGCAAAAACAACGTGTTGTTGTTGGCGATTTTGTTGAATTTGAAGATGAAAAAATTACTAAAATTTTACCACGCAAAAACTTTATCCCTCGCCCTGCTGTGAGCAACGTTGACCAAATGATTATTGTTTCAGCCGTAAAAGAGCCTGCATTAGATTTTATGCAACTTAACAGATATATTTGTTTTGCAAAGTACTACAACATACCTGTAAAACTTTGTTTTAATAAAAACGATTTATCAAACGACGACATGCTTATTGAAAGAGTTTTTTCAATTTATGAACCCCTTGGATACGACATTGTATTCACATCTGCACTTGAAAAATCAAACATCGATGATTTTATGGAAATTTTGAGTGGCAAAACAACTGCATTATGCGGAAATTCAGGCGTTGGGAAATCGAGTTTAATAAACGCAATTAACCCAAATCTAAACCTTAGAACAAAAACTGTGAGTGAAAAAACAGAACGAGGAACTCATACAACAAGACATTGTGAAATCATAAAAGTTACAGAAGACATAAACATTGTCGACACCCCTGGATTTTCAAATCTAAGATTTGATTTTATTTTACCGACAGAAATTAGCGATTTGTTTGTAGAATTTGATAAATACAAAGGTTTATGTAAATATTCAGATTGTATTCATTTTCACGAAGACGGCTGTGCTGTTCTAGAAAATTTACCAGAAATTGCTGAAACAAGATATGAAAGTTACGTTTCATTTGTAAAAGAAGCACAAGAATACAAAGAAAAAGTTAAATACTCAGGTGTAAAGACAGAAACTTTTTCAAAAGAACACAACAACAAATCTATGGCGAAAATCAGCGCTAGAAAACGTCAAGACTCAAGAAGATTATCAAAACAAAAATTAGAAAAAGAGGACTTAGAACATGAAGAATTATATTGATTTAATTGAAAAAAAATTAGACGAATACATTCCAGTACAGTACCCAGAAGAAATCTTTGAATCAATGAGATACAGTGTACTTGCTGGTGGTAAAAGATTAAGACCAATAATGTGTCTAGAAACTTGCAAACTTTTTGGAGGAAACATTGAAGATGCACTGCCAATTGCTTGTGCGATTGAAATGTTACACGTACAAAGTTTAATTCACGATGATTTACCTTGCATGGATAACGACGATTTCAGACGTGGCAAACCTTCAAACCACAAGGCTTTTTCAGAATCAACAGCAGTTTTAGCAGGTGATGCATTAATAAGTTATGCTATTCAAGTTATTATTGAAAAATCTAAAAATTTACCAGCAGAAAGAGTTTTAAAACTTATTGAGTTATTCTCAAACGCAGCTGGTGTATACGGTATTATTGCAGGTCAAATCGTTGATATTGCTTCTGAAGGTAAAAAAATTGACGGCAAAACTCTTGAATATATTCACACACACAAGACAGCTGACATGTTCAGATTTGCACTAAAAGCTGGTGGTGTAGTTGCTGGTGTTTCTGACGAAGTTTTAGAACACTTAGACGAACTTGGTTTAAAATTAGGGATTGCGTTCCAAATTTGCGATGACATTTTAGACGAAACTTCTACTTTTGAAGAAATGGGTAAAACTTTAGGAAAAGATGAAGCAGCCGAAAAGTCTACATATACTAGATTGTACGGATTAAAAGAGTCTGAATGTAAAGTTGATTGCCTACTTGATGAATGTCGTGTTATACTTAACAAATATAATATTAAATCAGAGGTATTAGAGGACATAATTTCTTCTATAGAGAGAAAGGCTAAAGTTTAAGAATGGAAAACATTTCTGCATTAATTTATAACAATGGTATAGAAGCTTTATTCGTAGGACTTACAGCAGCGATAATAGCTCAAATCATCAAATTTTTCTTACATTTAATTGTACACAGAAAAGTTGATTTCAGAGTATTCACAACTACAGGCGGTATGCCAAGTTCTCACTCTGCAGGTATGGTTGGTTTAGCTGTTTCAGTCGGTATTATTGCAGGTTTTGATTCTTTATATTTTGCCGTTGCAGCAGGTAACGCTCTTGTTGTAATGTACGATGCAGCAGGTATTAGACGTGCATCTGGTAAAATGGCGGTATGTTTAAACAAAATGATGGACGATTTTTACAACCACGATACAGCAGCTATCGGTACAAAATTAAAAGAACTTTTAGGACACACACCTTTAGAAGTTTTTGGTGGTGCAGTTCTTGGTATTGCATATGCATACTTTGTACACTATTATCTTTTAGTAGGTTAATCCTTAATCGATATCATCATCTTTATGTTCTTTGATAACTTCATCAAGAACAGATACCATCATTTTTGTGTACTCTTCTGGATTGTTAATTGATAAATCTCTTAATTTATCAAATGATTTGTCGTTTTGAAATTCTGCAGATTTTAAAGCTTCTTTTGTTCCTTCAATAACTGTTTTTGTAGGGTTAATACCTCTTTTATCATATTTCATGGCTTGATTAATACTGTCTTTTGACATACCGATTAATGTTTTTAATTCATCGTTATCAGTATCTAAATTGTTAAACACAAACGAAATCAACATTCTTGGCGCAATTTGATTTGTTGCCCAATTACCTTTTTTCAATTTTTCTGCAACCATACCTACCGAAGTTTCTACGGCAACATCTCTTGTCTGTGTTAAAACTTCATCTAACAATTCACAACCTGTGCCTGTTCCTGGAATAACAGAATCTAGCAAACCTATTATAAATTTTTCTCCGCCACTTACTGTTGAAGAATAAGCAAGCTTTTTAAATGTCTTCATATCAAACGCATTATCAGTTTTGTATGACATTTTATCAGAACCATCTACAAGCATTTTTACACCTGCAGTTGAAACTGCTTTTGTAACCAATTTTGCAAAACCAGCTTCTGGGGCTGTTAGCATAACTAAAGCTCCCAATGCAGAACGAGTTGCACCTCTAACTGCTGCCGCACCAATTATTTGTGAACGATTATATTTATCAACTCTTTCTTGGATATGATTTTTTGTACCATAAGCTTTTACATAAGCCTCATCATAATCCTTCTTCAATTCTTTGATATTTTTACCTTTACTCAAATTTATTGAAGTTTGTTTTGTTGTTTCAATCAAAAATTTTGTCATCAAACCATAAGCGTTATATCTTTCTTGGTCAGACATTTTTTCAGTATCCATACCGCTTGCTTTTAGAGTACTGTCCAATGTCTCTTTTGAACCAACAATACTTACCAAATCATTTTCCATATTTTTTAAGATGTCTTCTTTTTTAGTTGTTTTATCAAAGTATGGAACAGAGCCTACATTTGCAAAATAATTAGGAATTCTTTCTTTTTTATCCTTTAATACGCCATTATTTTCATCATAAATCGCAATATCATCTTTCAATTTTGCAGAAACGATATCTGACACAGATTTAGTTGTAATAGCCATGTTAAACTGTTTTGCAGTCTTTTCATAGTTTCTAATATTTGATTGATTGTACTCAACACCAAAAGTTTCTTTAAATTTTTCTTTAAAATCACCATTGTTAATAGAGTCTTTCAAATCAGTAATTTGAGCATTATAAGTTTCAATGTCAGCTTGAACTAAATGAGCTCTGTTATTTGAAGCCCATAAAGCGCTAACGTTGTCGGCAACTCGTCCTGCCCAACCTTCTGAAGCAAGTTGACCGTTTAATGATAGTTGTGCATTCTTACCAGCATCTAATAATGAATCTGCTGTTTTTGTATATTGTTTTATTCTATTTGATTTTCCGGTAAATGTAAGATTTGTATTGCGCTCAAAAGTATCTGGTTTTTGGACAAAATTACTTTGTCTAAACCCAGATTTAATAGGTTTATCTTGAATTTTCATATTTGGAGTATTAAAATTTATTGATATATTCAAAATACAGTACACCTATAAATAGAACACAACCTACTCCACTTTAAAGTCTCAAACAAAAATTTTATTGCTAATAAATTAAAACATGTTAAGATTTTGTTACATGGCTAATACCTAGAAATGACATGTTTTTGACCAAATTTTTAATTCTAAAAATACAAAAATTTTAATGCTTTTGATATACTAAATTACAGAAAATTTAGGAGAAATAAAAATGATTAGATTAGGAATTTTAGGATATGGAAACTTGGGTCGTGGCGTTGAAAACGCTATGAAATTAAATAATGACATGGAATTATGCGCTATTTTTACAAGACGAAACCCTCAAGACGTTAAAGTTAATTCAAATACACCTGTTGTTTCAGTTAATGATATTGAACAATGGAAAGATAAAATTGATGTATTAATTATCTGTGGAGGTTCTGCAACAGACTTACCTGTTCAAACTCCAAAATATGCAGAAATGTTTAACGTAATCGATAGCTTTGACACTCACGCAAGAATTCCAGAACATTTTGCAAATGTTGATAAGGTTGCAAAAGATTCAAACAAAATTGCAATCATCTCACTAGGTTGGGATCCAGGCTTGTTCTCATTAAACAGATTATTCGGAAACATCATTTTACCAAACGGTAAAGATTATACATTCTGGGGCAAAGGCGTTAGCCAAGGACATTCTGATGCAATCAGAAGAATTAAAGGCGTAAAAAACGCTAAACAATATACAATTCCTGTAGAAGAAGCCCTTGCATCTGTTAGAAATGGCGAAAACCCAGAACTTACAACAAGACAAAAACACACAAGAGAATGCTTTGTTGTACTTGAAGAAGGTGCTGATGCAAAACAAGTTGAACACGAAATCGTAACAATGCCAAACTACTTTAGCGATTACGACACAACTGTGCACTTTATTTCAGAAGAAGAATTAATCAAAAACCACTCTGGCATTCCACACGGCGGTTTTGTAATCAGAAGTGGAGAAACATCTGTTGGTACAAAACACGTTATTGAATACAGTTTGAAACTTGATTCAAACCCAGAATTCACATCAAGCGTACTTGTAGCATACGCTAGAGCAGCATATAAATTAAATAAAGAAGGTCAATCTGGTTGCAAAACAATCTTTGATATCGCACCAACATATTTGACTAACAAAACAAACAAAGAATTGATTTCTACAATGCTTTAATTTAGGTTTTATGTTTTTAGAAGGGGGCGAATTTTGCAATGCAAAATTCGCCCACTTCTTATATAAATATTACTAAAATGACACAAGCTCATAAATGTGATATTATTTGATTATGGCTATTTTATCAGATGACGAAGAAAGAATAAAGGAAAAACCTAAAAAAAATCCTGTCATAAAAGCGGAAACGACTGCTTATGACAGAGTTTTTGAGAACTCTATTCGTCCAAAAACTTTTGATAGCTATGTTGGACAAACTGCTTTAAAAGAAACGCTTAAAATTTCTATAGAAGCAGCAAAAAAAAGAAATACAACTTTAGACCATGTTTTATTTTATGGACCTCCGGGGTTAGGAAAAACTACCCTTGCAGGGATTATTGCCGAAGAACTTGGCACAACTGTTAAAATTACTTCTGCACCGTCTTTTGAAAGACCTCGTGATATCATTGGGGTTTTGATGTCATTGAAAGAAGGGGAAGTTCTGTTTATTGACGAAATTCACAGACTGAATACCGTTACAGAAGAGATTTTGTATCCTGCAATGGAAGATTTTTACCTTGATATGATGACTGGTAAAACTCAGACTGTTAAAACTATGAGAATTCAACTTCCTAAGTTTACTCTGATTGGCGCAACTACTAAAGCTGGTGATATTTCTAGCCCATTGAGAGATAGATTTGGTTTTGTTCATAGATTGCAATTTTATACAGTTGAAGAGTTATCTCAAGTTGTTTTGAGAACGGCTAAAATTTTGAATATAGAAGTAAATTCTGAAAGTGCAAAAGAAATTGCAAGCCGTTCAAGAGGTACGCCACGTATTGCAAATAGACTTCTTAAAAGGGTTGGAGATTTTGCCATTGTAAAAAACAATGGAATAGTTGATTTAGAACTAACTAAAAATTCTCTTGATACTTTGAAGATTGACGAATACGGCTTGGACGAAACAGATAGAAGTATGTTAAAACTCATTATTGAAAAATATAATGGGGGTCCTGTTGGGCTAGATACAATCGCAGCAGCACTAGGGGAAGACGTGAGAACAATTGAAGATGTTTGCGAACCTTATTTGTTGCAAGCAGGCTTGTTAATAAGAACTCCAAGAGGAAGAAAAGTTTCACCAGAAACTTATAGACACTTTGGATTGAAGGAAGTTTAATGAAAAAATTACTTGTACTTTTTGTTTCAATGTTTATGCTTTGCTGTTCTTGTTTTGGTATGCAAGACGATAAAGTTTTGAATGCAGAAACAGGGCTTGTAAAACATATTGATTATATTGAAGAGGGTGAAACTAATAAACAAATAGTTGACGTTGTCGTTAAATCTGGTGAATTTAAAGGACAAGAGGTTGAGATAGAAAATGTTTTGACCGGAAATCCTTATTACGATATTTTGCTAAAAAAACACGATAGCGTTGTTTTGCATTTGGAAGAAGCTGACGACGGAATGCAGTTTTTTATATCTGATATCAAAAGAGTTCAAGGCTTGTACTTCTTGCTCGGCGTATTCTTTCTTTTAGTTATACTGGTTGGGGGTAAAAAAGGTTTCATGAGTCTTGTGGCGACTGGGCTTATCGTTTGCTTGGTTGTGTGGTTTTTGACACCAATGATATTAATGGGTTTTAACCCAATCGTTGCGACTGTAATTCTTTGTCTTGTTTCGTCGGCAATTGCGGTGTATTTTGTTGGCGGAATTAATTTTAAAAGCACTTCGGCAGTATTAGGCACAGTTTCGAGCTTAGTAATTGCATCAATTATGTCTTGCATTGTTATTGCAATTTCTAGACTTACAGGTTTTTGTTGCGAAGAAGACGTATTTTTATTTACCGCACACCCAGAATTGAATTTTGTCGGCATTTTAACGTCAGCGATGATGATTTCAGCATTGGGCGCTGTTATTGACGTTGCAATGTCTATTGCTAGTACTATTAATGAAATTTATGATTTGAATAATAAAATGAGCCTAAAAGAACTTTATTGTTCTGGAATGAATGTAGGTAAAGATATCATCGGGACTATGACAAATACGTTGATATTAATGTATTTAGGAGGTTCTTTACCATTGGTACTTTTGGCACATAATATCGATTTGATGAAATTCTTCAACCTGAATATGGTTGTTACAGAAATTTCTTCTGCACTTGTAGGTAGTATCGCTCTTGTTGTTTGTGTTCCAGTTACCGCAATCATTACAGCATATTTACTTGAACTAAAAAAGAAAAATAATGATAAAAATTTAGAATTTAATTTTGAAGAAGAAGAATAAATTTTTACTTTTTTGGATTGTTTCACATTCGTTTTTCCGCCTGTGCAATCAAAGATTGCTCCGCTTCGCAACGGCGGTTTCGTAGTGTTGCTCTGCTTGCCTTTGCCTTCACAAAGTCAACACCAGCAACACCGGCTTACGCATTTTCTTCGCAATAACAATATTGGCATATCTACTCACTACTCACTACTCACTACTTTATCAAGGTTTGTTAAGGGAATAGTGTTAATTATTTGTTTTTTTCGTGCTTATAAAATAAAATATTACTATAGAAATTTAAAACTAGATATCAAATCACAATTGGGGCTAAAATGGTAAAAGAAACAACACTTTCACCACAAGAGGTAAGGGAAATTCTTAATTCTGATAACAAAGAAATTATCAGACTTTGTAAGCTTGCCGCTATTACCCCAAGACAAAATTCTAAAGGTTACACATACTTTTCTTATGACGAAGTTAAAAGATTGAAAGCCCTTAGAGAAGAATGTAAACAAGCTGTTATCAATTCAAAACATTTTAAAACTTTTGAGATGATTAAGTCAGCTTTCTACGAACTTGCTGAAAATCTTTCTGAAAACGATTTAGAATTTATGAACAAAAAATTCCGAACAGTAGAAGGATTTTTTGAAGATTTTGAAAAAATAAAAAGCGAAAACGAAACATTAAAATTAAAAGTGGCAAGAATTAGCAAAGAAAATTGCTACTTAAAAGACCAAATAGAAGAATACAAGCCATTAGGTCTTGGGGTATACATAAAAGCTAAAAAAAGAGATTATTCAATATAAAGAGGTAAATATGGCAGTAAAAGAAAAAGAAGAAACTAATGTAAGCGCTGAAAGAGAAAAAGCCTTAAAATTAGCAATTGAAAAGATAGAAAAAGATTTTGGTAAAGGTTCAATCATGAAACTTGGCGACAAAACAGCCGTTAATGTTGAAGCTATTCCAACAGGGGCTCTAGATCTTGATATCGCACTAGGTATAGGCGGTATTCCTAGAGGTAGAATTATCGAAATCTATGGTCCAGAAAGTTCTGGTAAAACAACTCTAGCTCAACACATCGTCGCAGAATGTCAAAAAAAAGGTGGCATCGCAGCATTCGTTGATGCAGAACACGCACTTGACCCAGAATATGCAAGAAACTTAGGTGTACAAGTTGATGATTTATTAATCTCACAACCAGACACAGGTGAACAAGCTCTTGATATCACAGAAGAATTGGTTCGTTCTGGTGCAGTTGATATCATCGTTGTTGACTCAGTTGCAGCACTTGTACCAAAAGCAGAAATCGAAGGCTCTATGGAAGATCAACAAATGGGTCTTCAAGCTCGTTTGATGAGTAAAGCACTTAGAAAATTAACAGGTGTTATCGGTAAAACTAACACAACAGTTATTTTCATCAACCAATTGAGAAACAAAATCGGCGTTATGTACGGTAATCCTGAAACAACAACAGGTGGTAACGCTCTTAAATATTACGCATCAGTAAGAATGGAAATCAAACGTGTTGAAAGCTTAAAAGGTGAAGACGGAGACGTTGGTAATCACGTTAGAGTAAGAGTTTTGAAAAACAAAGTTGCACCTCCATTCAGAACAGCTGAATTTGATATCATCTTCGGTAAAGGTATTTGCAAAATTGGTAACATCTTAGACGTTGCTGTAAAACTTGATATCGTTAAAAAAGCTGGTGCTTGGTTTAGCTTTAATGATGAAAAACTAGGTCAAGGTAGAGAAAAAGCTAAAGAATTTTTAGCTCAAAACCCTGACATCTTAGAAACAGTTGAAAAACTTGTTAGAGAAAAGCTTGCAGAGTCTTAACTTAAAGCTTACTGAAGCTAAATAATAAAATTCAATTTATAAGAGGCGAAGCCGTAGGCTTCGCCTCTGTTTTGTCAACTTGGTAAAGTCGACCTAATATTTTTGCAAGGCAAAATGTTGCGAGGGGAAATATTTTATTTTTCTATAATTGTTTCACTAGGGTTCAAATACCATGAAGGATAAATTTCAAGCGGTATCAAAACAGCTGTTGCATTATTTGTGTTAAATTTTAGGGTTGAAGTTGAGCCTTTCATTTTGACTTCAAAATTATCCGTTACAGAGCTTCCAAATTTAACCAATTGCATTTTGCCTTTAAAAGTATCCTCGTAAACATTTTCAGAAACCTTCTTCAAACCAACATTTTCAATATTATTTGCCCAACTTTGAGGAAGTTGTTTCAAATCTTTGTTTCCTAAAATTTCATCAAGAATTTGCAAATCCTTTTGAGAATATGACTGTTTAACATCTTTATCAGTTTTTACAAGATAAACCAAACCCTTATCTTGAACAAGTTTGTAGTTATTTGTCAAAAGCCATTTCACAATCTTGTTTATTCTAATCATCGGATAAATTTCATCATGAACAATATTATCAGATTTTAGAATAATTATTTTAGGTGAATTTTGTTTAATTTGTTTTAATGCAACATCTTCTTCTTTTTCGCTTGTGAAATTAAAATACGAAATCATATTGTAAGGAGCTTTTCTCTGTAAATAAAAATAATTAAGTCCACGATTAGTCAAATCCAAGATATAGTCATCTTTTTCAGAATATTTATCCACAAAAGTTTTCATATCTTCAATATTTTGTTTTTGTATTTCATTCAATTCAAAATCACGACCTTGAACAGAATTATCCCATTTGCCATTGAAATTTAGCGCAATAAGTACAACAAGTAAAGCTGTAAAAACATATTTTGTATATTTTAGCCAAACAGATTTTGTTATTGTAAAAATAAATGGCAAAAGTATTGTTATATATGCAATTGAGATATATCTAATTCTTGAAAACATAATATAATCAATTCTTGTAAGCGCATAAACGCTTGCTACAACTGAAAACAAGGTTGCAAACGTATATACAAAAAATAGTTGTAAGTTTTTATTTTTATATGCTTTAATTCCTTCAATTGCAAAGCAAGGAACTGCCAAAAGCGCAAACAATTTTATAAAGTTTGACCAAATTTCTGTATATTTAAAAATAGGAAAACCATTTGCATAAGACATCATGTCAGAAATCAAATGATAATTATAAGCACCAGAAATAAAATCTTTAAAAATTACTTTAAAAAACGCATACGTAACAGCAAGATATAAAAGTTTAAAAGCATTTTTGCGTTTTATCAACTGATACAATTTATACAACGCAACTGGCAACAAACCCACAGCAAAGAAAATTCCTGCTTGGAACCAAAATGCAGTCAAGATAAAACAAGCAACAATATACCATTGAAGCCAAATAACGTCTTTTGCATTAAGTGCCTCTTTTTTCAAAAATCCCAATGCAATCAAAAAATATACATTGAAATAATAGAAAGAATTCACCAAAAACCCAGTAATAAAAATAGGATTTTTAGAAAAAATTAAAAAACCTAAAAACAATGACAAAATTAAATTCAAGTTATAAATTAAAGTTTCTGCAAGCAAAAACGAATAAACAGTGTATTCGCCAAAAACCTTATTTGCAACAAAACCTGAAAAAATATCATTGTAACCATGAATTAAATTAATATCTTGAAAAACTTTCATTCCTTGAAAATGAGTAAGAAAGTATGTTCCAAATTTTTCGCCAAAATGATAATCATCAATATTTACAGTACCAAAGTTATAAGAATGACCAAAAACTAACAATAACAGTGGAATTATAGCCAGTGGTGAAACTTTTTTATCTTTAAAAATAACCTTAAAATAAATATCCGCATTTGCTAAAACTATCAAAAATAAAACAATAAATAGTAAAATTGGATATTCTGTCAAATTTTTACTTGGATAAAGTAAAAAATACATAAATGTTGAAAGAGTCTGTAACACTTGTAAAATTTGAGGATTTCCCTCTCTCACTGGTAATTTAAAATCTTTAATTTTGTCTTTTATTTCAAAACTTGGCAAAACTTTTTTCAAAATTAAAAAGCAAACAAAAAATATTGCTATATAAATTCCATAAATTAAATAATCTATATTTTTATTATAATTTACAAAAACCGTTGAACCTACGACTAGTTCTGTCAAATTTGTACATTCACAGATTGAGTACAAAATTTTGTAAATAAAACAACTTAATCCACAAGAGATTGCAATGCAAAGTGCATAATTAATTATTAAACTGTTCATAACCTATATCTTTTAAAATTCTTTTATTCTTACGCCAATTTTTTTCCAATTTTACATAAAGTTCCAGATAAACTTTTTTCTCTAAAATTTCTTCAAGTTCTTTTCTTGCTTCCATACCGATTTTCTTTAAAAGAGAACCGTTTTTACCAATCAAAATACCTTTTTGACTCTTTTGTTCGCAATAAATTACTGCATAAATTTTATCAATATTTTCTTGTTCTTCGTAACGTTCAATTTTAACGAAAACTGAATGTGGAATTTCGTCTTGAGTATTTAATAAAATCTTTTCTCTAATAATTTCTGTTGTAATAAATCTCATATTTTCGTCAGTTACAGTATCATCATCAAAGAATTTGATGCCTTCTGGCAATTTTGAAAACAAGGTAGAAATAAGTTCATCCACGTTGTTATTATTCAACGCAGAAATCTTTATAACAGGCAAATCTTTACCTGCAAAAAGCTTTTTATAAGTTTGAAGATTTTCTTCAATCTTTTCTTCTGAAGTTAATTTATCAGTCTTATTCATAACGATATAAACAGGAGTTGTAGTTTGAAGAAGGTTTTCGCTAATCCATTTATCGCCTTTGCCAGCTTCTTCAGAACCGTCTACCAAAAATAAAATTAAATCACTATCAGGTAAAGCAATTTTAGCCTCGTCAACAAGACATTCTCCAAAATCGTTCAAAGGTTTATGAACCCCTGGAGTGTCGATAAAAACTATTTGACCTCTATCGTCTGTAAAGATACCTTTTATACGCTTTCTTGTTGTTTGTGCCTTATCCGTTGCAATAACAATCTTTTGTCCTAAAATAGCGTTCAAAAGAGTTGATTTACCTACGTTTGGTCGTCCTATTATTGTTACAAATCCGCTTTTCATATTTCTAGGATACCATAAATTAAAAAAATATTTTATTTTTTTCTTTTAAATGATAAAATCATTATAAGGAGAGAATAATTGAAAAATCTTCTAATTAAGCGAATATTAATAGCATTCATATTTTTAATTTTGCCGATTTGTTTTTTAGCAGAAGGTAATATTTCTGTTGCGAAAATTGATACAAGACCAATAACTTTGCCAGCTGAAGAGGTTAAACAACCCCCTGCTGTTGAAAAAGCTACTAAGGTTGATATTAAACAAAAATCTATTCAACAAATACCGCAAACACAACTAACAAAAACAACAACTATAAAAGTTGTGAAAAACCCTATTCAGCAATCTAAGGTCGCACCAAAAACAAACATTCAAAATAATAATAGCCAAAGAGTTAACAAACCAACTCAAAAACCTAAATTAGAAGTTCTACAATTTGATTCTGACTACAACATTGTCGGCACAAATGATACAGATAGCTACTTGATAGTTCCTATTGATAAATCAAAATTAAAAAAAGAAGAAACCAAAGCTAAAATGGCCGAACTTTCTAGTTCTCTAATGAAGGATTCGCCAAAACCTTTGACAACTGAGTTAAAAATAAAAAGTAAGTTTCATCAAAATTTAGGTAATAAAACTCATAGACTATTATCAAGAATTAAACACTCAAGAATTTTTAAATTCTTCACTTCAATTCTATCTATAATCCTTGTCCTAGCTCTTTCTTACTTGGCATATATGATTTACCAAAGAAGAATGACAGAAGAACAAGAGATTGTAGAAGAGGAAGAAAAACCTCTTACACCAGAAGAGAAGGAACATTTAGAGCTTATTCAAGCGATGAAGGAGTTTGAAGAAACTGAAGAAAAACATGAAAAATTAGGACAAAAAAAATATTTTAACGAAACAGATATGTTTAGAAATACAGACGGTTTTAAAAAAGAAGAAATTTCCGAAGATATTTTGAAAACGCTAAAATCAATTGAAAACGCTCAAAAAAATGAAACACCTCTAACACTAAGAGATTCTTCAACTGACGGATTTAAAAGAAGTGAGTACGCTTTTGTAGAAAGAATTGGCGATATTTCAGATGAAGAAGCTATGGCGTTATTAGACGATGACGAAGAAGATGAAACTCCTTCTGAATTAGATGATTTAGCATTAAATTATTATGGCGGAACTTCTGAAATTCTTTCACCAGAAAAAATAGATAATGAAATTTTTATTATAGAAGATGAAGACGAACCTCAACAATACGATATTGTAGAAGAAACTCCAGAAGAGGAAGAACCAATAGAAGAAGCCCCTCAAGAAGAGGTTGTTGAAGAAGTAAAAGAAGAACCTAAAAAAGAAGACAAATCTGATATTGAAAATTTACACATAAAAGAAAAATATCCAATTGACGAAAACAGAGGACTTTCTTTGATAAATTACCATAATACTGATGCCCTAATCGGTTATATCGGTAGCAAAATAACTGTTTTAAAGAAATTTGCAAAATCAGATAATGCAGTTAATTTGTCTGTTAGAGTTCACGAAAAATTGAGTTTTGATAAAACACAATATATGGTTAGAATAGGTCAATTCAAAGGTATTGTCGAGGTTACAGACACAGACGTTAAATTATTGTTAGATTTATGATTATGAAAAAGTTTTTGCTAATTTTAATATGTTTAATATTTATAACAACAGGTTGCAAACAAAAGCAAGATGACACTTTGAAGTTTGCAAGTTGGGGTTCTAAAACAGAAGTTCAAATTTTAAAAGGTTTAATTTCTGATTTTGAAAAAGAAAACCCAGATATCAAAGTTGAATTTTTACATATTCCGCAAAACTATTTTCAAAAATTACATCTAATGTTCGCATCAAATCTGGCGCCAGATGTTATTTTTATCAATAATTTAAACATTCCAGTTTACGAAAAATATCTTTTAGATTTGAATGATATTATAAAAAATAAAGAAGATTATTACCCACAAGTTTTGGACACAATGACTTACGAAAACAGACTTTTAGCTATTCCTAGAGATGTTTCAACGCTTGTCGTTTTTTACAACAAAGATTTGTTTGATAAAAATAATCTTCCGTATCCAAACGAAAATTGGAATATGACAGAGTTTTTAAATACGGCAAAAGCCCTTACAAACAATGGAGTTTACGGTATTTCATTTGAAGAAAATTCTTTGTTTTACTTACCTTATATGCGAGCATTTGAAGGAGGAATTTTATCTTCAAACGGCGAACAAATTATGAATAGCGAAAATTCTCAAAAAGGTATCAATTTTTATTCTGATTTGAGAAACAAATACAATGTTGCACCTAAAAAATATCAATCAGCGTCAGAAACAATGGCGCAAATGTTTATCAATGGACGTTTAGCAATGCACTTGTCTGGTCGTTGGCTTGTTCCTAAATATAGAGAAGATATCAAATTTGATTGGGATATCGTTAATTTTCCAAACATAAACGGAAAAAGTTCTGTAACACTTGATTCTTCTGGTTATGCAATTACAAAAGACTCTAAACGCAAAGATGATGCAATAAAACTGGTTGAATTTTTATCATCAGATAAAGCAATTCAAAAATTCACAACAACAGGTTTAATCGTACCTGCAAGAATAGACACAATCAACTCTTCTGCCTTCTTGGATAACAAAAAACCAATGAATGCAAAAGTATTTATCGATGTTATAAAAAATTCCGAAAAAACACCTGTAAATAAACACTACAAAGAGATTACAGATAAACTAGATGAACAACTTAATTACACCTTTAACGAACAAAATTAAGCAGCAATATTTAATCTGTGAGGTTTATGGTGTGGTTTATTAGGTTTGTTTGGCTTTTGAGGTTTTTCAGATTTTTCTGATTTGTCATTTTTTGTAGGACGTTGATTTTCTTTCGGTTTTAAAGCCGAAGTATCATAAGTCAAAGAACCTTTTGATTGTTCCTTCAACGCACCTTTTACAGCGTTAGGATAATTATCAAGTTCAGGACTTAATTCTCCATTATTTATTTTTTCAATAACTTCGTCCATATATTTTTGAGTATTTTCTTTCATTTCAGGGTGAGCTTCAACCCAATCGTGCAATGAAACATCACCACGAGTATGGTTACATTCACCACACTCTAACAAATAGTTTTCAACTCTATCTCTGCCACCATTTGCTTGAGGTTTTACGTGCTCAATTGTACCTACAGATAGTTTTAATAATCTTGCACCAACTTTGCTTGAAGGTTGTCCTGCATATTTTACAATGAACGCATCAGCACTATTTTTTGATGTTGGTAAACTGTCTGCCAATTTTTGAAGTTGTTTGTATTTTTCTTCATCTTCAATTTTTGATTTTGAATCTTTGATATCAGCAATCATTGATTTTCTGATATTTTTCATCGCTTCTTCTGTTTCAGTAGGCATTTTTGCATAATTTTCTGTTAATTGTGCAAACTTTTCGCCAATTTCTGGAGTAACAGACTTTGCAACTTCGTTGATTTGAGCAAATGTATTTAATTGACTTTCTTTACAAGCTTTTATTGAACTAACTCTATTTTCTTCCATAAAAGCTTTGAATGTACTTTTTGGGTTTTCCTTTTCCCATGCTTCAAATTTATTAAAAGTACCTTTTTCAGGTTTGTGCATAAATTCTTCGTAAGGTTTAAGTGTGTTTACGTAATGTTGCGCAGAATCTTCTCTACCTAAATCTTTTTTTATTTTGTCCATATCGTTGTTAGTAAGCATTTTTGTACCACAACATGGGCAAGATACGTGTCCGAAAGAACGAACTAAATCTTCTTTTTTACCAGTAAACGAAATATTATTGTATAACAAAGCCATCATTGTTGTCGGTTGAGGCAACTTTGGTCTTTGGATTGGATTTGTTAAAACATTAGTAACTGCTTGCTCTGCTTTTGGAGCTTGTTTTGTTTTTGCTAAACTTGAAAAATTTGGATTGAAATTAATTATTGGATTTATCATACTGTTTTAAAGCACGTAAAAAAATAACTTGCTATTTTTTCTCCAATTATTAACAAATATTAATTCAACTTTTTCAAAACTTTTTCTAAAACACGTAATTTCTGCTTGTCTGTACCTAAACCTGTCAAAAGCATCGAAGATTTATCATTTGTTTTTTCATCTTCAATTCTATTTTCGTACAATTTTTCTGATAATTCATAACCACTTATAGACGGAGATTTGATTAAAATTTTTGTAATATCGTTATAATCACAAAATTCTACGTTTTTGCAGTTATTTTTTAATTCTTTAATATTTTCTATCAATTCATTAATTTTCTTTCTGCCTTTTGAAGAATTCAAATAATTGATATTTTTTTCAATAGATGCCAAAAGTGGATAAGACGGAGATGTAGTATTAATCATCTCTAAAGCCTTATCACTATCTAAATTTGTATTATTGTGTAAAAGTGCAGTAGGGTTTAAACCACCAGCAGTTTTATGCAAAGATTGAACAGTGAAATCTGCAATATTCACAGCACTTTGAGGTAATTTATCAGAAAAAGGATAAAGTGCACCATGCGCTTCATCAACAATCAAATAAGTACCTGTCCTGTTACAAATTTCTTTGATTAAATTTATATCAGAAACAATTCCCTCATAAGTCGGAGAAGTAACGATTATAGCTTTTGGATTGTGTTCAATCAAAAGATTTTTTATATAATCAATATTAATTGATTTAGGAACTCCAAACTCTTCATCAATTTCAACTTCATAAAAAATCGGCGTAGCACCAGCAAGTTTGACCGCATTCTTATGGCAAATATGGCTATCTTTCCAAACTAGAACTTTATCATCTTTTTCAACACAAGCTAAAACAGAGGCAATAATTCCGCTTGTAGAACCATTTGTTAAAAAGTGAGTTCTCTTTGTTTTATAAATCTTACTTGCTTTTTCCTCTGCCTCTCTCAAAGCTTCTTGAGGATTGTGTGCATCTGTTTCTGAAATATCGTATTTATAAAATTGTCTAAATTTTGATAATATAAAAAATTTTTGGTTATGAGAAGGAGTCGTAAATAAGTTTATAAAATTTTTCTTCTTTAATAATTTAAGTAAACTCATTTTTCGTCATTCTCCAAATCAACTTTTAAAGGCATATCCTCAGCTATAGCGTTTGGCGCTGCCATTCTAGCGTTCTGTGCTGCTTGTGCAGCTTGGTTAGCCGCATCTTTTAAGAATTTATCAAGCATTTCTTTGCTTTCTTGTTCCGCTCTGCTTTTGCTTGGTTTATCTAAAATATAACCAACACCATAACCTAACAAGCCAATAATAAGACAATATGGCACAATTTCTATCAAGGTTTGAGTTACAGCCTCATAAGTCATGCCACCATTGATTGCCATATGACAAGCACTATAAATCAACCATGCTATACAAAATAACAATAGCCCGAAAAATATTCTATGATTTAATCTTGTTACCTTATTTTTATCTTTTTTATTTGCCATTTTATTTATTCAAAAGTTCCATATTTTTCTTCATACAGTATTGAATTAATGTCATCTTATCAATATTGTTCAAGATTAAGAATTTACCAGATAGAACATACATACCGTCATCAAGTTTTTCAATTCTTATAAGTTGAATTTTGCAAGTAATAGTTTGTTCGTCAGATAAAACGATATCAACGTTATATTCAGTTTCGATATTAATGTGTTCTTTTGATTTGAATTTCAAACCACCAGCTGACAAGTCGAGTGTTTGAATATCGTATGAAACATCATCTCTATACAATTTTGTATCTTGTAAGAATGTAATACGAGTAAATTTTCTTCTTTGTAAAAATCTATGTTTTACTGGGTTTGCAATTGTAAGAATATTATTTTCCATGTCAGAAGTGTATGATTCAAAATATAACATACCGTTTTCTGTTTGAGAGAAGAATTCGCAAATGTGATTAACTTCAATCCCTCTTGTTGGGTAATTAACTTTCATTTGAAAACCTTTTTCATCGACACTTATAACTTTACCTTTGTTAGTAAGTTTAAAGTCTTTTGGAACGATTAAAACATCTTGGTCTACTTTTACAAGTTCTCTCATTTATATAATATCCTTTCTAAATTTTAAGTTAATGGTTAATTACAACTTTTACTGTTCCGACAGATTTTGCCTTTACATTTGTACTGATTTCATTATACCCCATAATTGAAATTTGTGGGTAAGTTCTTTCAATCAATCTTCTAAACGCAAGTCTTATCGGTGAAGAACAAAGAATTACAGGTTGTTCGCCAGTTTTTGTAATTGCAGTTTGAAGTTCTGTATTCAAACTATCTATCAATCTTCTTGTAAAGTCTGGGTCAAGAGTTAAACTTTGACCGTCAGGACTCACACCTTTTGCAATTGTGTTTTCAACATCTGGAGATAATGTAATTGCCATTAATTCTCCCGTGCTTGCAAGATTTTGTTTACAAATACTTCTTGCTAAAGCTTGTCTTACTTGTTCTGTCAAATAATCTGGATTTTGACTTATTCTGTATTGAATACTGATTGTTTCTAAAATAGATTTCAAATCTCTTACAGGAACACGTTCTCTCAACAAGTTTTGCATAACAACTTGTATTGTAGAGATTGGAATATCTTTTGTAACGTCGTTAACGTAATCATCTGAAACTTCGTTTTTAAGATTGTTAATAAGTTGTTGTACAGAATCTCTTGAAAGAATTTCAGAAGCATTCTTCTTGATAATTTCAGTCAAGTGAGTTGATACAACGGCAGAAGGGCTAACTACTGTATAACCATTTGCCTCTGCATAATCCTTGTCTTTTTCATCAATCCAAAGAGCAGGTAAACCAAACGCTGGTTCAATTGCGCTGATACCAACAATGTTTGGATTATCCGGAAGACCAGAAGAGTTCATAGCCAAACTCTTATCTGGATAAACTTCACCTGATTCAATACCAACACCTTTTAATTTAATTTGATAAGTATTCGGTGCAAGTTGAAGATTATCTCTTACCCTAATTGAAGGCAAGACAATACCTAAATCCAACGCTGTTTGACGTCTGATTTGTGCAATACGTTCTAGCAAGTCTCCGCCCATATCAACATTCAAAAGTGGAACTAATCTATAACCAACTTCAATGCCGATATCCTCAACGTTAAGAAGTTCCATAACGCTTTCTTTTGAAGCTTTTTTATTACGTTTATTAGAAGCCTTTTTAGCTTTTTCTGCTTTTTCAGCCTCTTCCTTAGCAGCTTGTTCTTTTTTCTTAGTATCTTCGTATTTATAATAAGCTACAATACCAGAACAAGCACCGATTGCCATGAATGGAATTGTTGGCAACCCTGGAACCAAACCTAATAGTAATAACAAACCACAAATTACACCTAAAACTCTAGGGTCAGAGAATAATTCTTTTGTGATATCTGAAGATAATGATGAATCTTGACCGCCAGCACGAGATACAATCAAACCTGTTGATAATGAAATAATCAAGGCTGGTAATTGAGAAATCAAACCATCACCAATTGTCAAAATAGTATAAGTTTGAGCGGCTGTCATAGGATTCATTTTCAACATTGCCATACCGATAATCAAACCACCGACAATATTAATAACAGTGATAATGATGCCTGCCATAGCATCACCTTTTACGAACTTAGAAGCACCGTCCATAGTACCGTAAAAATCCATTTCTCTTTCTAAATCACGTCTTCTTTTCTTAGCCTCGTCTTCACTGATTAAGCCCGAGTTCAAATCAGCATCAATACTTAATTGTTTACCAGGTAAAGAATCCAATGTAAATCTTGCTGATACTTCAGAAATTCTTGTTGCACCACCTGTGATTACCATAAAGTTTACTAAAACCAGAATTACGAAGATTACGGCACCTACAACGTAGTTACCACCAACTACGAATTCCCCGAACGCATTAATAACGTTACCGGCTTCACCATATAGTAAAATTAATCTTGTTGTTGAAATGTTCAAACCTAGTCTGAACAATGTTGCAATCAAAAGAATTGTTGGAAAACTTGAAAAGTCCAACGGTTCTTTTGTATACAAACAAGTTAACATAATAATCAAAGCAAATGCTAAATTAAGAGTTAACAAAATATCCAAAAGGATTGGAGGTAATGGCAAAATCATCATGCCAACGATAACTACTAGCATAATTGCAAGTACGATATCATTATTTTTTAATAAATCTGCTATCTTAGCTACATTCATTAAATTTTACCTTCTCCTTTATTTTGTCTGCTTGTTTCTGAATACCATTGCCAAGATTTCTGCTACCGCAACAAACATATCTGACGGTATTATACCATCAATCGGAACTAAATTGTACAAGGCTCTAGCAACGGCTCTGTTTTCTACGATTGGAACTTTGTTATTTTCCGCAATTTCTCTTATCTTAAATGCAACAAAATCAACACCCTTAGCAACAACAATCGGTGCTGGAGCAATCGACTTGTCATATTTCAAAGCAACTGCATAGTGAGTTGGGTTTGTTACAACAACATCGGCAGTCGGAACAGCTGACATCATTTTTTGTTGTAATAACTTCATACCAGCAGATCGAATTCTTGCCTTGATTTTCGGGTCTCCATCTATATCTTTCATTTCATCTTTAACTTCTTGTTTCGTCATTTTTAATGATTTTTCATATTCATAATTTTGATAAACTCTATCAAAAATACCAATAATAAGCATTGCAATGCACATATCAATAATCATCTGAGTAAGAATTGAACCAATTACTGCAAAACCTGTTTGCACATCAGCACCCAAAATTCCGTACAATTCGTCAAGTCGTGATTTCACAACACAAAAACCTGTAAAGCCTACGATTGTAAGCTTTAGCAATGATTTTGCAAGCTCAACCATTTTTTTTGTATCAAAAATATTAAATAATTTTTTTGCACCATCAATGGCTTTTTTAGGCGAAATATTTTCAAATTTGGGTTTAATTTTATCTATAGCAAAAACCTTACCAACTTGCGCTCTAATAACAACTATACCAACAATAAACAACGCCAAAAACAAGGGTACTAAAATTTCACCGCAAGCTCTTGCATACGGAGCAAAGATTGCAATAATATCGTCAGAGCTTATTTGAGACGGATTAAGGTGAGTAAACGCCATAACCATAGTAACTCTGAATTTATCTAAAATATAGCCAGAAAGCATACTAATAAGAGCAACACCAGTTGTTAAGATTAATGCAGATGATAAATCCCTACTGTTAACTATGTTACCTTTTTTGCGTTCCTTCTCTCGTCTGCGAGGGGTCGCTTTTTCGGTTCTTTCTGCTCCGTCGTTAGCCATTAGTTTTTACAACCTCTCCTAAAATAGTACCGATACTACTGTTAGTGTTTTTTCTAATACCACCGATATATATTCTGCCATTGGTCTAAAGAACACTAGACACAATAACAAACCGATATATATTTTTAATGGCATTGCCACCATAAATACGTTCATTTGTGGCATCATTTTTGAAACAAATCCTAAAAGTACATCACTGATTAACAGTACCCCAAAAATTGGTAATGCCAATCCGATTGCAACATTAAACATTTGTCCCATTAAATACACACATTCTTGAACAATTTGTCCGTTGATAAAAAATCCATATCCAACTGGAACACTTGTAAAACTGTTATATACAGCTGAAAATAACCATTGGTGTGCATTTAATGAAATAAATACCATTGATGCAAGTAATGTATAAGCTTGAGTAATAACTGGTGATGTTGAGCCTGTAGAAGGGTTTAAGGCTTGTGATACAGATAGAGACATTTGTATCGCAAACATATTCGCCGCCATATCAACAGCTATAAAAATCAAGTTTGTACAAAAACCTATTAAATATCCAATAAAAAATTCTTTTAATAAAATCACAAATAATTCTGGCATAACCGTAGGCATAACGAAATTGCTTGTTGCGTGCACAAACGGGAACATAATAAATGCAATTATTGCACAAAGCCAGATTTTTACTTGATATGGAATTGGGTATGTTGAAAATAAAGGCGCAGAAGCAAGCAATCCACTAATTCTAGTGAATACAGCAATAAATAAAATTATTTTTACTGGTGTGAATATTGCTAGTAAGCTTGTATCCATTTATTTCTTAATCCTATCCCCTTATTAATTCCGGTATCATATCGTAAAATTCGTTAATTGAAGTAACAAACATACCTGTTAGCCAAGGTAACATTACAATCAACGCTAGAATACAGATGATAATTTTTGGAACGAATGTAAGTGTTGATTCTTGAATTTGTGTTACTGTTTGGAAAATACTAATTATCAAACCGACAACCATACCAACTATTAAAACTGGTGATACCATTTCCAAAGTTATAACAAATGTTTTTTGTAATAAGTTTATGATTATATCCATATTTTTATCCCTAATGTATTATTGTGAAACCTTCGACTAATGATTTTACGATTAAATACCAACCGTCAATCATTACAAACATAATAAGCTTAAATGGAAGTGCAATCATTGTTGGAGGTAAGAACATCATACCCATTGCAACAAGTACACTTGAAATTACAATATCAATTACTAAAAATGGTAAATAAATTACGAAACCAATTTTGAAAGCAGTTTTTAATTCGCTTAAAATAAATGAAGGAATTAAAACGTAAGTTGGAACATCGTCCATATTCTTTGGTTTTTCGATTTTAGCCATTTTTACAAATAATGCTAATTCTTTTTCATCAGTTTGCGAAAACATAAAATCACGAACAGGAACAAGTGCCTTGTCTAACGCAGCCTGTTGAGTAATCTGGTTTTTCATATATGGCTGAATTGCAGTGTCATTAATCTTATTCAAAGTTGGAGACATTACAAAGAAAGTTAAAATAAGCGCTAAACTTATTAGAACTTGGTTTGGAGGTAAAGACCCAACTCCAATTGCTTGTCTTGTAATGGCTAGAACGATAACAATTCTGACAAAAGCAGTTGTCATAATGAAAATACTAGGTGCCAAAGTTAAAATTGTTAACCATATAAGAATTTGAACACCGTTAGAAAAATCTTGAGGTGTTTGTGCCGTTTGCATTCCGATATTAATATTTGGAAAGCTTAATGCTGCATGTGCTTGCGGTACAAAACCAAGTATAGACAAGCATAGTAGCATTATTTTGTTTGCTATATTTTTTTTCATTTTTATTCTACCTACGATTTGTGATATATTTTCCCACAGATATTTTACACTATATCCAAAATCTAGGCTAATTCTTAACTTATCGCAACAAAAAAGAGTCAAATAACATTTGACTCTTTTTAAAAATTTATTTGAAAACAATTTCGTATGTCTTGCTTCTGTGGGTTTCGGACTTCGTCCTGCAATCCTACGTCGCTATCGTAGTGTTCGCCTGCTTGTCTTTGCCTACGCAAAGCCAACACCGCTCACACCGGCTAACGCTATTCAGCATATACACTAACTTGTTTTCTATCACGTCTGTGAGGTTCAAATTTTACAACACCGTCGATTAATGCGAATAATGTATCATCTTTACCGATACCTACATTGTTACCTGGGTGGAATTTTGTTCCTCTTTGTCTAACGATGATGTTACCAGTTTTAACAGCTTCACCACCATAGATTTTAACGCCTAAACGTTGAGCTTCTGAATCACGTCCGTTACGTGTAGAACCCATACCTTTCTTATGTGCCATTTTTATACCTGCTTTCTAATTATTATCGTATTACTAACTTTTATAATTCGTTGCTTAATTGCAACTAGCACTCGCTACTAACTATGCTTCTTCTGTAGCTTTTTTAGAAGCTGTTGTTCTGATTTTTGAAATCATAACTCTTGTGAATTCTTGTCTGTGTCCTTGTTTTTTTCTGTAACCTTTTTTAGGTCTTTGTTTGAACACGATAATTTTTTTAGCTTTGCCTTGTAACATGATTGTTCCTTCAGCACTAGCATTTTTAACGTATGGTTGACCAACTTTTGATTTTTTACCGTTTACAACCATTACAACTTTATCAAATACAACTTTTGTATCTTTTTCACCTTCAAGAAGTTCAACGTCTACGTAACGTCCTTCTTCTACTTGGTATTGTTTTCCACCTGTTTCTACGATTGCGTACATTTGTTTATCCTTTCAATTTGAGGAATCGTACCCGTTTTCAGAGTTTTACAACGATTTACCTATCTAATACTTCTTTTCTCATGATATGGGCTAAAACCTTTGTGTCAAGTAGTTAGCCAAAAATTCTTTTCCAAAAACTTTTCTTGTCATTCTCCAATTGTTCAATTCTTCTTGCTAATTTTTTATTGTCGCTTAGAAGTTCATCAATTTTTTGAGATAAAATTTCGTTATCTTTCTTATAAGAACCAGCTTCAATCAATGATTCAGCAAATTCAGAATTGCCAATGTGAGATTTGATATCATCTGCAATTTTTGATGACACTGCTGTTGCAAGCATGTCAATTGCTTGGCTTGTCATATTTAAAGGAACATTTCTAACTTCTGGAATTATTGATGTACCTTCTGATTGTTTTTCAAGTTCTCTTTTTGTTTCTTCTTCCAAATCTTTTGGTGATTTGTGAATACGATACGAAATTTGCTCTTTATTATAGCCTTGAGATTTTAAACTTATACCTTTTTTGATTTTTGCAATTGATGTTTCGTCAAAAAATTCAACACCTTCCATATTTTCATAGATAGCATCAATTTGCCATTCTTTGATAAACGTATCAAGAGCATTTATATCAATAAAATAGTTATCTGAATTTAATTTTTTTAGAATATCTTCTTTTGTAAACATATTTCGGCTTTCTTAATTTTATCTTTTTAGATGTCGTTCGATATCACGATTTTGAGTCTTTTTAGCTAAATCTTCTCTTTTATCGTACAACTTTTTACCTTTGCAAAGCGCTATTTCTACTTTTGCCTTGCCTTTTATTAAAAATACTTCCAAAGGAACGACTGTGTAATTTTCCTTTTTTATCTTACCAAACATTTTTAGAATTTCTTTTTTTTGTAAAAGAAGTTTTCTAACTCTTTCTGGCTCGTGATTGAAACGATTTCCTTGTTCGTATGGTGAGATATGACAATTATATAAAAAAACTTCGTTATTTTCAACTTTACAGAAACTATCTTTTAAATTTATCGCACCTTTACGAATAGATTTAATTTCTGTACCAGTCAAAACTATTCCAGCAACATATTTTTCAAAAACTAAATAGTCATGAAAAGCTTTTCTGTTTGTTAAAATAACTTTTTTACCGCTTGTCTTTTGTTCCATAACATGTATTTTAAAACAAACTAAAATCCATGCAAATACCTAATTTTTACAAAATTCACCTTGCCAAGAATTACGACGAATAAGCTCGTCATCAATTCTGTTTAGAACTTCAAATTTCTTCTGAATCCAACGAGGCGCAATCATATTTCTTATTAAACCATTACCCGCAAGACGGTGAATTGTCGTATGTTGTGGAAGAATTTCTAAAATATCACACACAAGTTTTATGTAATCTTTTTCTTCCATTAGTGTAAGTTCGTTATTCGCATACATTTTTTCCAACTGTGTTCCTTGAAGAACAACAAGTTGATGAATTTTTATACCGTCAACGTCCAAATCTGCAAGTGCTTGCGCTGTCTCAAAGGTCTCCTCTGGAGTTTCAAAACAATCTAAAATAATATGTACACAAGTATTTATTCCATATTTTTTAGTTTTTTCATAAGCTCTCAAAAAACAGTCATAATCGTGTCCACGATTAATTTTCTTCAAGGTTTTATTATGAATAGATTGAAGCCCGTATTCAATCCAAGTTTCATAATCATCTTTAAACCCAGCAATAAGTTTTAATTTGTCATCATCAACGCAATCAGGACGTGTACCAATAGAAATTCCGACAATATCTGGGTGATAAAGTGCACTTGTATAAATCTTTTCAAGTTCGTTTACAGGTTTGTACGTATTTGTGTAAGCTTGAAAATACGACATATATTTTGTTGACTTAAACTTTTCGTGCAAATGCACAATACTTTTTTCAATCTGCTCTTCTATTGGCAAAAATTTAAGCTGTGGTTGCGAAAAGCTTCCGTCACCGTCGCAAAAAATACAGCCCTTGTCAGACAGACTTCCGTCTCGACAAGGACATGTAAACCCTGCATCAAGAGTAATTTTATACACTTTGGCATTAAATTTCTCTTTTAAATATGCACTAAATTGATTATATCTTTTATTATTTATGTTTAACTTAAGATTGTTGTTCATCTTCTGGTCTTACTGGATATACGTAATGTTCGCCACATTTTGGACAAACAACTTCTTGTTGTTTACCGTTTTCAGTAACTGCTACTTCAAATAAAGTTTTGCAACCTGATTGAACACATCTGATAGCCCAAGTTGGTCTTATTAATCTTGCCATAAAAATTTTTCTCCTTTTATCTACATTTAAAATATATCATGCTTGATATTTTTTGTAAAATTGTTAACTATTTCATTGGCGGAATGATTGCATAATAAATAGTGTATTCTCTTTCCATACCAAAAGCATTCTTTACCATAAATTTGTATTCGATTGGCTCAATTTTATAATCTTTATCCAAATATGGCGCAGCATCTCTAGCCCTTGCCTCAACAAGTATTGGATATCTATCAATTACTAAAATACCAGAAGCTTTTCTTTCCTCTTCAGATATCCATGGATCAGGATAGCCATGTGTATCTTGAATTGTCATAGGGTGATTTTCACCATAAATAGTGATTGGCAAAGTCCATTCAATATATCCACCCAAATATTTTACAGGTGTATCATATTTTTCAGCCCAAGCCTTTTGTAAATCACCATAAACTGTCGCAACTGGATATCTGCTTCTATAATTCATTTCTATTGAAAGCAAACCACCAAGTGCTAGAAAGATTATTAACATTACAACATAAGCTGATTTCGTTGCAAATTTGAATTCTTCCTTGTTGATTTCAAATGGGAAGAAATAAAATAACATTATGCCAAGCATATACCAAAATTCATAACCCCAACGAGCACGCATATTTCCACCTGCAAAGAAACCCATTACAAGGTGCATTAAAATTGGACCCAAACCTAAAAGGACAATGAACCAAAATTCATTCTTATTGTAATTTTGTATAAATCTAAAAGGTGCTTTAAATTTTAATCTCAAAATCAAATATATTAATAGAGTTCCACCAATCGCAGCAAGTTGCATTAGCAAAAACATTAATGGTGCAGTTAAATGATTTAACCAACTGTCTGCTGTCATTTCTCCCTCAAAATATAATAATGGGAAAAAATCATATTTTATTAGCCACAAAAGATGCGGTAAAAAGATTACAAATGCAAGGATTGTTGAAACGTAAAACCAAATGTTTTTGAAAATTTCACGTTTGAACATTAAGGCATAAATTGCCATTGCAAAAATTATAAAACCCGTTTGATATTTGTTTAAGAACGCAATACCAACAACTAAACCTAGCATAACCCAGTTGATAGGCTTGTTATCTTTCATACAAAAATAAAAGATGTATGAAATTAAAGGCAAAATAAATAATAATATTACATCTGGATTAAATCCATAATAACCTGTAATGTAGCTATAAACCCAACAACCTTCTAGAATTATGACAGAAAGCATTGATTTTGATTCATCAAGAAATTTTCTAGCTAACTTATAGGTAAAAATAAAACCACCCAAAATAAATAATTGACTTAGTAAATACGTGCAAATATCTAATTTAAAAGGAATATATGCTAAATAAGTTAACCAACCTGCAAGAGGTGGGTGTTTAGGAGTTCCAAAATCTTGAAGAGAACCCCAGTAAATACCTTCAAGCGTATCAGTTGGCATAACTGTTCTTATCAAACCAACGCAAGTCCATACAATAAAATGGATTGCTAAAAATATGTAAAACATCTTTCTTTGAGATGTAATGTTTTTAAAATGATTGTATCCTAACATAAAAAATTCCCTAAATATTTGTCTGCGTTTGGTATTAATCATAAATACATAGAAATTTGATGTCAAGAATTTAGATAGTAATAAGCATTTACAACGCAACTATTTAAAAAAAATAAATTGATGTTATAATAATTTATGGAAATTTAAAGAGGAAATAACAATGATTGAAATGCGTGTAATGGGTATTGCCCTTGATACAAGAACAGGTTCACCAATTGTAGTATTGCATGATAAAGATAATAGAAAAGCTTTGCCTATTTGGATTGGCTCAGCTGAAGCAAGCGCAATTATTAGAAAAATTGAAAATCTTGTTGTTGCAAGACCAATGACACACGATTTGATTATAAATATTGTAAAACAATTAGGCTATAGAATTGATAGAATTGAAATAGCCGATGTTGAAGAAGATACTTACTACGCATCAATTTATATCGTTGATAAAGAAGGTAACGAAGAAGCTATCGACGCAAGACCTTCTGACGCAATCGCAGTTGCAATAAGAGTTGACGCACCAATAATGATTTCAGCAAGCGTACTCGCAACAGGCTCAGTTTCAACTGACCCAAGCAAAGACGAAGAAGAAGCAGAAGAATTCAAAAGCTTTGTACAAAGCTTGAAACCTTCAGATTTTGAAAAAATGTTGAAGGATAAAGGCGAAACAGAAAAAGATAACTAATAGTTAGACTTGAAAAGCCTTAAAAATAAGTTATAATAAATAATACAGAACATTGAAAATGAAATAGGATTTTGAGTAGATAACGGATTGTAAAAAACGAACCGTTATCGTAAAAAAACGTTAACGTGGGGACGTACTGGCTTTTGACAGGACGTTTGATGGAAACAGGTTGCGAGTCCGAGAGCTGTTCTCGGTTATCAACGAGCAAATTAAAATGAATGCTACAGATAACGTTGTAGTTGCTGATTTTTCAAGAGCTAACGCTCTAGCTGCTTAATTAACGCAGTTCAGCCTCTCATAGTTGCCCAGCTTGCCGGCGCTATGGGACCACCCATGCAAGATGCAGTATGTTGATGATAGTAGACATATCAAGATAACTATCGAGGTGCGTAACACTAAAAAAGACTTTGCTAGGATTGTAGAGGTTTGTTTTTTCCTTGATTTTAGCGAGAGAAATAAAAACTACATTCGTAGATGCTTGTTTACTTCCGTTTTGGACAGGGGTTCGACTCCCCTCGTCTCCACCATTTATTTCATAGTTTTATTGTCGA
>SAMEA104315429__coassemble_426_pt1 | contig 35405 bp, 33 predicted proteins | sample SAMEA104315429__metabat2_high_PE_022 | metagenome-assembled genome bin SAMEA104315429 (sample SAMEA104315429) | gut metagenome | biome: Monkey gut; feature: monkey-associated habitat; material: faeces | place: China | collected 2013 | reverse complement strand
TAATAAGGAATGTTTTAAGTTAATAAAGTTTGAATGTAATAAATGTAATAAGGAAAAGTGGGTAATAATATTATAATAAATAATATCTATTACCTCCTATCTTCTACCTATAAAGGTAAAAAAGGATTAGCATTTCCTGAGTAAAAATGTAAAAATTATAATAAAAGGAGATTTTAATGGCTTTTATTGAAAAAATGACAAAAAACACATATAGAATAATCGTTTGTTTGGGATATGATAACAACGGTAAAAAACTTCGTAAAAGAAAGACAATTAAGTTAAAGGATACTCTTTCACCTAAACAAATAGAAAAAGAATTAAATAAACAAAAATATCTTTTTGAACGAGAAGTTTTGCAGGGTGAATTTTTAGACGGAGAAGAAATAACTTTTTCTGAATTTACAGAAAGATGGTTTAGAGATTATGCTCAAATAAATTTAACTCCTGCAACTATTACATCTTATAAACAAAAGTTAGAGGAAAGAATTATTCCTGCAATAGGACATATAAAGTTAAGCAAATTACAACCTACTCACCTTTTGAGATTTTATCAAAATTTGCACGAGGCTGATATTAGGTTAGACGAAAAATTTATTCCTAATAATAGATTAATAAAATCGCTTAATCCTGTTTTAACATCAAAACTTGAAAAACATACAGGGTTATCTTTTAAAACTTGTAAAAGGTTAAAAAATGGTTTTTCTATTGATTTAAAAACAGCAGAAAAATTTTGTGAATCCTGTAAAATAGATATTAAAAAAGCTTTTTACACAGAAAAAGGAAAGAAATTATCCGAAAAAACTATTCGTAACCACATTGGGATAATAGGATCCATTTTATCAACTGCAGTTAAATGGAATATTATAAAAGATAATCCTGTAAAAAGGATTGATTTAAAAAAGGTTTCAAAATCTAAGGCAAAATATTATGATGATACACAGGTATCAAAAATGCTTAACGCATTAAATAGTGAACCTTTAATGTATAAGGCTATGTTATACCTATTGATATAGGATTGAGAAAAAGCGAATTAACAGGATTAAAATGGACAGATGTAGATTTTAAAAATTCACAGGTTAGCATAAATAAACAAAGACATTATGTAACAGGTTATGGAACAATAGAAAGTAAACCAAAAACTGAAGCAGGAACAAGAGTGGTTACTGTATCTAAAACTGTTTTAAATTTACTAAAACAATATAGACAGGAACAGATTGAACAAAGATTAAAATTAGGGACAGCTTGGAAAAATTCACCATACATATTCCTGAATGAAGACGGAAGTGAAATAAGTCCAAATCAACCTTATAAATGGTTTATTAAGTTTTTGGAAAGACATAACTTGCCTAGAATAACATTTCATCAACTTAGACATACAAATGCAAGCCTGTTGATTTCAACAGGAGAAGATATTGTAACTGTAAGCACTAGATTAGGACACGCAGATAAAAATATTACCCTGAATACATACTCTCACATAATAAAGAATAGAGATATTCAAATTGCAAATAGAATGGATGAATTTTTTACAAATTTAAAACAACCTTGCTAAAAATTTACAGTTTATACTAAATTTATGTTAGTATTTAGCTATGGACAATTTAAAAATAAAAAAAGAAAATGACAGAATTGAATACTCTATTTCAAAATCGATTACCAAAATACTAAGTATTTCTTATGATGATATAAAAAATATTGAAAATATTATTTTAGATAATGACGAAACGAAAAGAGATAACTTTAAAATTACAATCGAAACTAAATCAGGAGAGTATAGTTATAAAAATGCTAATGAAATTAGTTTTGAAGCATTAATAAACGAACATATTAAAAACATATATTTTAGACTTCATATATATTCTAAATCTACATATATAACTTTATCTTTTTATCCAAATAGTTATCCCTCAATAAAGGTTGAAAGTTTAAATGAAATATATACACGTGGAATTTGCGAAAAAATAGTAAATTATTTATCTAAAAATGAAACTTGGTATAGTGGGATTTTAAAGATTTTATTGAGATATGAATGGTTACTTCTTAGCTTACTTCTGTTTGGATATCACATCATAAAATGTTTTAATCAAAACACTTCTCAATACAAATGTTTATTTTGCTTGTATATCATCATTGCAATACTTTTAATATTTACTGCATTAAGTAAACTTTGCTTACCAAAAACTAAGTTTATTGTAAAAATAATAAAAAGTAATCCTCTTCACTATTTTAATAATCCACAGTTTTGGCAACACGTTGTAAACACTATAATTACAATAATTCTTACAACAATAGTGAATTGTTTTGTATTTAAACCTTAATAAAATCACATACTAAAAAAATAAACCATAGGAGTAAAAATGGATAACCCTCAAAAACCTGAACACGATGAATATTATTATAATAGAAAATTAGATATTACAGTAAAATTTATAGAAGAAATGGATAAATATAATTCACTAGTTTGCTCAATAGGATACGTTTCTATACTTGCTGTATTAAGTTATACTCATAGTTCAATGGATAAGACTTTTTTATTTTTTGCCTGTTTTTGTTACCTTTTATCCGTTGCTATTTTTGTAATTTTTGAAATAAAAAAAGTATTTTTAAATAATATCTACCGTCAAAAAATATCTACAAATCTTGAAGAATATGTTAACGAAAAAATAAGCAAAAAAGAATTAGTCGAAGAAAATTTAAAGGCTAGGAAAGATACCTATTCCGATTTTGCAAAAAAACAACTATATTATTTTATACCATCTGCGTTTTTAGGTGCAACATCTGGCATTATTATCGTTTTAGATTTTATAAATAAAGGTGTAAATTTTTATGTACAACAAATTTGCACTTGTCATTAAATTATACAAAAGTAGGGTTGAAAAAGTGTACAATTTTTGGTACAATATAGTTATAAGTTAAAGTGATAAATGAAAGTGACAAATATGAATAAAAATTGTTTAGGTTCTAATTTTGATGATTTTCTTGAAGAAGAAGGTTTACTTCAAGAAGCTGATACAGTTGCTATAAAAAGGGTTATAGCCTACGAACTTGAGCAAAAAATGATTGCTGAACATATAACTGTTAGCAAATTAGCAAAGGATTTAGAAACTTCAAGAAGTGCTATCTCTCGTATTTTAGACCCTGAAAATACAGCCATAACTTTAAACACCATAGACAAAGTTGCAAAATACTTAGGTAAACGTATTATTTTATCTTTTGCTTAGTTATTTATTTAAGCACTCTTTATATCTTTTAATCGCAATATCCAATTCTTTTTTAGGGGTTTCCTGTGATTTTTTGATAAAGCCATGCAACAAAACCATTGTATTATCTTTTACATAAAAGATAACTCTTGCTATGCCGTTAGAAATATTGCAACGCACTTCTTCCAAACCATTTGTACCGTGTAAAACTCTTGTAAGAGGCATACCTATCGGATAGCCATATTGAACAGTTTTAATATCAAACCCAATCGTACGCATATTTTCACGAGGTAAAGATTTTAACCATTCTTTAACAGGTTCATTACCTGAACCTGTACAATAAAAATATACCTCTAACTTTGAATTTCGTTGTACCATGCCTATTATTATATCATTTTGAGTTTTATCCACAAACAAATTAAACTTTGTACACAAAATGGGACTATTATGGGACTAAAAATATAAATAGTCCCTGAAAATTACCAAAAATTAGCAAAAGTACAGAGGGGAGAAATTTGATAACACTAATGATTACTAAAATAAAATTTAAATTACTAAAAGTATTCCTAAGTTTTCGAATCTCCTATCCTCCACCAATAAAAAAAAGAGGCGAAAGCCTCTTTTTTTTATTACAAAATTTTAGAGTTAGTTTTTACCATTTCTCAAGAATATTTTCTTATGGTAACAAGTGGGCAATTAATAACAAATTTATTTATCCCTAATAATCAATTCTTTCAATTTTAAAAATTACAGGGCGTGTGCCATCAGAGCAACACGTTATCATTGTATTTTCGTCTTTCATCCAGCCCTTCATAATGGAACCGCCTTGCAAGCCTGCGTAAATATATCTTGAAATAGCGTCCCATGCTTCTGAGCAATGTGGTCTTTTTGGACCTCCGGCAATTTCATTCTTATCATAATCAGTTTTTACAAGTGTATTTAGTCCCATACTCCAAAAATCGTCTTTCCCGTCTTCTCTCTCAAAAATAAACTCGTCCCCCACGTTATAACAAGGACACATTCCCGAATTCGCATCTGCACAATATTCTTGTTGCAATTCCGGATACAATTTTTTATCTATAACTGTCAATTTAACCTTATGTTTCATATTTTGCCTCTCTCCTAATTTTCACTGTAAAACCATTATATAATATACGTTTTATAGAGTAAACATACACAACAAAAAAGAGGAGAAAAATTATTTCTCCTCTTTTTCTATAAATTTAATTTTTTATTTCAAAGGATATTTTTCCAAAACAAATGCAATATCTTTATCTCCTCTACCAGAAAGATTAACCAAAATCTTTTCATTTGGTTTCATTTGAGCAAGTTTAATTGCATAAGCTACAGCGTGAGAGCTTTCCAATGCAGGAATAATACCTTCCAATCTTGAAAGCTCATAAAAAGCTGAAACAGCTTCTTTATCGTTTACAGTTACATAATTAACTCGTCCTGTATCGTTCAAATAGCAGTGTTTTGGCCCAACCCCTGGGTAATCCAATCCACTAGCTACAGAATAAGCATTTGCAGGATTTCCTTCTTCATCTTGTAGTAACAAACATTTAAAGCCATGCAATATACCTTCTTTTCCGTAAGTAATACTTGCAGCGTTCTCACCCAATTTTTCACCTTTGCCCATTGGTTCAACACCGTAAATATTCACATTTTCATCATTCAAAAATCCGTTAAAAATTCCGATTGCATTTGAACCGCCACCAACGCAAGCTACAACGTGGTTAGGAAGTTCGCCTGTCATTTCAAGAATTTGTCTATGAGCTTCTTTACCAACTACTGTTTGGAAATGTTCTACAATCATTGGGAATGGGTGAGGACCAACAACTGAACCTATTGCATATAAAGCTGTTTCATATTCTTTTGAATAAGCGATAAATGCCTCATCAACAGCTTCTTTCAATGTCATTGTTCCACTTTTTACAGAAACGACATTAGCGCCTAAAATTTTCATTCTTTCAACATTTGGTTTAGCTTTTTGGATATCAACTTCGCCCATATAAATATCACATTCAAGACCCAAAAGAGCGGCTGCTGTTGCTGTTGCAACGCCGTGTTGACCTGCGCCAGTTTCAGCAATAATTTTTTTCTTACCCATTTTCTTTGCAAGTAAAGCTTCACCTAAGCAATGGTTAATTTTATGTGCGCCTGTGTGATTTAAATCTTCTCTTTTTAAATAAATTTCTGCACCATATTTTTCAGATAAATTTTTTGCAAAATATACAGGGCTTGGACGTCCGACATAATATTGCAATAAGTCATTTAATTCTTTATTAAAAAGAACATCATCTTTTAATTTATTAAAACATTCTGTAATTTTTTCAAACTCAGCTTTCAAACCTTCTGGTAAGAATTGACCACCATAGTTTCCAAAAAAGCCATCAGCTGTAGGTAATGTAATATTATTTTTGATTGTGTTTGTTTCCATTTTTAAATTTCTCCATAAAATACTCTGCTATAACCGAATTTTTTTCCTTTAGAATTTTTGAACCTCTTGTAACCTTGCAAAGACTGACATTCAATTCTTTAACAATATCACGTTGAGTTCTTCCTTCTGCTAACATAGACAGGATACGCCATCGTTTAGACAAGGTTTGCATTTCGGAATCAGAAAGGAGTTCTTTTAAAAGAGAAGCAACTTCCTCGGTTGAATTTTGTTCTTTAATAAATTTTGCAATTTCATCAATGTTACTATTCATAGTAACAAGATAAACTAAAAGTTTGTTACTGTCAATAGTAACATTTACCAATATTTTACAAATTTTAATAATGCAAATTGAATATTTTTTGCAAAAGCCAGTTTTAATAAGGATTTTAGCATATATAAATTTTCTGTTACAACATTAGTAATTTTATAAAAATTAGTGTATAATATCTAATGGCTTAATATAAAAAATAGAAATAATAATATAGGGGAAAGGTTATGACAGCAACATTAGTAGAAAAAAAGCTATACCCAACTACTGAATTTGTTGGAGGTAAATGGCAACAAGAAATAAATGTTAGAGACTTCATTCAAAAAAACTACACACCTTATGAAGGCGACTCTAGTTTTTTAGCAGAAGCGACTGACGCAACAAAGAAATTATGGCAAGAGTGCTGTGATTTATTAAAACAAGAGAGAGACAACGGTGGCGTTCTTGATATGGATACAAAAATCGTATCAACAATCACATCACACGGCGCTGGTTACATTGATAAAAACCTTGAAACAATCGTTGGCTTACAAACAGATGCACCTCTAAAACGTTCTATGCAACCATTTGGTGGTATAAGAATGGCAGAAGGTGCTTGCAAATCTTATGGTTACGAAGTAGATTCAGAAGTTTCAGAAATTTTCACAAAATACAGAAAAACTCACAACCAAGGTGTTTTTGACGTTTACACACCAGAAATGAAAGCTGCAAGACACGCAGCAATCATTACAGGACTTCCTGATGCTTACGGCAGAGGCAGAATAATCGGCGATTACAGAAGAATTGCCTTATACGGTATCAACAGACTTATTGAAGACAAGAAAGAACAGTTCAAATCACTTGAAGGAGAAATGCGTCCAGAACGTATTCAATTAAGAGAAGAAATCACTGAACAAATCAGAGCATTAGGCGAAATGATTGAACTTGGTAAAATTTATGGTTTTGACATTTCTCAGCCAGCTCGTAACGCTAAAGAAGCAATTCAATGGTTATACTTCGGATACTTATCAGCAGTAAAAGAACAAAACGGTGCTGCAATGAGCATCGGTAGAACTTCAACATTCTTAGATATTTATATTGAAAGAGATTTAAAAGAAGGTATCATCACTGAAGCTGAAGCTCAAGAAATGATTGACCATTTTATTATGAAATTACGTCTTGTAAAATTTGCAAGAACACCTGAATACAATGAACTATTTTCAGGCGATCCAACTTGGGTAACTGAATCAATCGGCGGTGTTGGTATTGACGGAAGACCGTTAGTTACTAAAAACTCATTCCGTTACTTACACACACTTGAAAACCTAGGTACAGCACCAGAACCAAACTTAACAGTTTTATGGTCAACAAGATTACCACACAACTTCAAACAATATTGCGCACATATCTCAATCACAACTTCATCAATTCAATACGAAAACGATGATTTAATGAGAGTTACACACGGTGATGATTATGCAATTGCTTGTTGCGTATCATCAATGGTTGTAGGCAAAGAAATGCAATTCTTTGGTGCACGTGCAAACCTTGCCAAATGTTTGCTATACGCAATCAACGGTGGTGTTGACGAAAGATTAAAAGTTCAAGTAGGTCCAAAATATCGTCCAATCACTTCTGAATACTTAAACTACGATGAAGTTATGGAAAGATATGACGACATGATGGAATGGCTTGCGGGCTTGTACGTAAACACATTAAACGTAATTCATTACATGCACGACAAATACTGCTACGAAAGAGCTCAAATGGCATTACACGATAGAGACGTAAAACGTTACTTCGCAACAGGTATTGCAGGTTTATCAGTAGTTGCAGACTCATTATCAGCAATTAAATACGCAAAAGTTAAACCTCTAAGAGATGAAGACGGAATTGTTGTTGATTACGAAATCGAAGGTGATTTCCCTAAATACGGTAACAATGACGACAGAGTTGACCAAATTGCTGTAGATTTAGTTAAAAACTTTATGTCAAAAATCAGAAAACACTACACATACAGAGAGTCAATTCCAACAATGTCAATTCTTACAATCACATCAAACGTAGTTTACGGTAAGAAAACAGGCAATACTCCAGACGGTAGAAAAGCTGGTATTCCACTAGCTCCAGGGGCAAACCCAATGCACGGAAGAGATTCAAACGGTGCAGTAGCATCTCTAGCATCAGTTGCAAAACTTCCATTCAACGATGCACAAGACGGTATTTCAAATACCTTCTCAATCATTCCAAACGCATTAGGTAAAGATGAAATCTTTATGGGCGATTTAAACATCTGTCTTGATGGCGGTTGCTGTGATACAAATTTGAATTAATAATCTGAAAGGAAAATAAATTATGACAACAATGCAAGAAGAAAATTTAATAAACTTATTGGACGGATACGTTGAAAAAGGTGGACACCACTTAAACGTAAATGTTTTCAACAGAGAAACATTGCTTGATGCACAAGCACACCCTGAAAAATACCCACAATTAACAGTGAGAGTTTCAGGCTACGCAGTTAATTTCATCAAATTAACAAAAGAACAACAAGACGATGTTATTTCAAGAACATTCCATAACGCAATGTAATTAAGTTTAAGAGGGGGCTTGAGGCTGAAAGTCTCAAGCCCCCTCTTTTTAGATAAGGTAAACTATGTCAGAACAAATCTATGGCAACATACATTCACTAGAATCCTGCGGAACCGTTGACGGGCCTGGGATAAGATTTGTTGTGTTTACGCAAGGTTGCCCAATGCGTTGTCAGTATTGTCATAACCCCGACACGTGGACGACAGAAGCAAATAAAAAAATATCAGTTGAAAAAATTCTTGAAAAATATGACGGAATAAAAGAGTTTTTGCGCAACGGTGGACTTACTGTAACAGGTGGTGAACCGTTAATGCAGATTGATTTTGTAACAGAATTATTCAAACAAGCTAAAGAAAAAAGTATTCATACTGCGCTTGATACGTCAGGGATTTTGTTTAATCGTAAAAATACAGAAAAGATTGATAAACTTTTGAAATACACTGATTTAGTTTTATTAGATATAAAACATATTGACGACAACGAACATAAAAAATTAACAGGAATGTCAAATGTGAATATTCTTGATTTTGCAAAATATTTATCAGAAAAAAACATGCCGGTATGGATTAGACACGTTGTTGTTCCTCAAATAACTTATAATGAAAAATATTTAAAAGAATTGGGCGAATTTTTATCAACGCTAAAGAATATTAAAGCGTTAGATATTTTGCCTTATCACAATATGGCGATACCAAAATACGAAAATTTAGGAATAGATTATCCGCTAAAAGATATTCCGCCATTAACAAAAGAGGAAGCTATAAAAGCAAGGGATATCGTTTTAAAAGCAATGAGAAAAAATAATTAGTATTGCAAAATTCCCTTATAAATTTTATTATGTAAAAATGAACAAGTCCAAAACGATAAAACATTATAGCATCTTTGCAATCCTTGTGGTTTTCACAATTTTAATCAGATTATTTAATTTAGACAACCCTTTTGGACTTTGGCATGATGAAGCGACAATTTATTCAATCGCAAATGCGTTGCCGAATGTTCACATTAATCTGCAAAGATTTTTTATTTTTCCGATATATTATATTTTCTACAAAATTTGGATAACTATTTTTTCAAATACAGATTTTGTAATACGATTGATGTCCGTATTTTTTGACACATTAAATGTAATTACAGCATATTTTTTAGGAAGACAAATTACAAAAAATTTAAAAATTGAAGAACTAAAATATAAAATGGGCTTAATAACAATGTTCATGTTTGCGATAAATTCATCGTTTATCTATTATGCGCAAGAGGCAAAATTTTACTCATCAACGTTCTTTTTAGTAACTTTGACAACACTTACATTTTTAAAATTTGTAGACAAATTTGATAAAAAATCTACAATTTTATTTGTAACTTCAAACGCTCTTTTACTTTATACACAAACAACTTTAGCTGTAATAAATATTTTATTTACCATTATTGCGATAATATTTTTGTACAGAATCAAAAAATTAAATTTATTTTTCATTTCTACAAATCTTGCCATATATTTACCTTTAATATGTTTTATCATTTTTATAAAAAATTATTTTTCTGGTAATTTCGATATTGTATATTACGATAATTCGTTTATTTTACAAGTGTTGCAGAATTGGTTCAGCCCGATTTTAACTGCATTACAAAACAATATACCGAATTATCAAAATGTCGTTTTTACTAGTTTATTGAACATAAAAATTTTATTATACGTAATTTTTCCAATAATTTTTATGATTTCTACATTTGTTTCAGCAATAAAAAACAATAAACTATTGAGAGCCATATCAATTATCCCAATTGCGTTTGTAGCGTTTCATATCTTACTTTCACAAACAGAATTTTATAGCGCAAATGTTCGTTATACATTAGCGGTATTACCAATAGTTTTAAGCATTTCCGCTGTTTATATAGGAGAAAACTTCAATAAAAAGTTTGTGAAAATATTATTTACTCTTTTTGTAGCGGTAAATTTATTAGTACTATGTTCTCCAATGAGCGCAACAAAAATCGAAAGACCAATTGGTTACAAAGCTTTAGGAGAGTTATTAGTTCAAAACAAAATCAATCCTAATTACAATTTTGTTATGCCGTTCAATAAAAATTTATTGGAAAAATATTATAAAATCACTGGAGAAACAGAAAGTTTTTATAATCTAAATTCAACAGATGCACAAAAAACATATCTTTCTGAAAAAGAAATTGAAAACATTTCTAAAAAACACGACATGAAAGAAAATTATGAAAGATATTTTATAACAAATGAAATAACTAAAGAGTTTTCAGAGTATGTTTTAAAAAATTATGCAAAAGACGCTAATCACCTTGTTCTTGTGATTGATAGAGGAATTTGCGCATTTTCAAATGACGAAATAAAAGAAATTATGGATAGTAATAAAAATATTCCAATCCAATTTTTGAGATTATCAAAATTAAATAATGATTTAATAACAGTTTTACTTACAAAATATAACATTGAAAAACAAATCGTTGATAAAAATTGGGAAATAATTCTTCTAAAAAAATAAGTTAGCAATCCCTATTTATGGTATTATCAACGTATGAATAAACAAATTGAAGACGATAATTTTAGAATATTTTCATTGATGAGTAATTATTTGAATAATTATTCTACATATATTACAAAAGCGGATATCGACGAAGTAAAAACTAAAGATATGCCAGCAGAACAAGCGTTTTCAATAATTCTTGCAAACGGTGTTGGACTTGATATTTTAGACAAAAATACTGATAGAGATTTTTATAACAAGTATTTTCCTAAAATGGTAAAATGTTTAAAAACTAATGATTACAAGGAAAACAAATATTATAAAAACATTATTAACCCAAAAATAAAACAAGATAATATTGAATTCAAATACGAATACTACAAACCTTATGAGGGCTTTGTTTTTAACGATATTGAAAAAGATTTAGAAGGTAGAATGTATCCGCAAGTGGGATTTTTTGAGGAACATTTTAGATATCCTGCAATATTAGAAAACGGTAGAATTTGGATGACAGTAACTCCAAACGAAATTGGGACAATGAAAAATCCTATTGAAAAAGCTCACGGTAAAATTCTAACACTTGGCTTGGGACTTGGATATTATCAATATATGATTTCTAATAAAACAAATGTTGATGAAATCTATATTGTTGATAAAAACGAAACTATAATTAATTTATTCAAAAAGTACATACTTCCTCAATTTCAGAATAAGGACAAAATTAAAATAATTCATGCTGATGCGTTTGAATTTTTGAAAAACGATATGAATAAATATAATTTTAACTTTGTATTTTCTGACCTTTGGCACGATGTGTCAGACGGCGTTGATATGTATTTAGATATTAAAAATTACGAAAAATTATACCCAAATATTGATTTTGAATACTGGATAGAAAAATCAATCAAAATGTATTTGTAAGACTTTTCTTGCGATTGTCCATTTTTCAAGTAAGATTAGAAAGGACAGTTTTGGAGAAAAAGTATGGAAATTATCAATTTAGTTATAACATTTGTTATAAATTTTATACAACACATTATCACAGTAATGGGCGCATGGGGCATAAGCTTGCTTATGGCAATCGAATCATGCAACATTCCTCTACCTAGTGAAGCAATTTTACCATTTGCCGGTTACATCGTAAGCAAAGGCGAAATGAATTTTCACGTAGCAGCATTTGCAGGCGCATTTGGTTGCGTACTTGGTTCAATCCCTTCTTATTACTTAGGATATTTTGGAGGAAGAACATTCGTTGAAAAATATGGTAAATACTTTTTAGTATCACATAAAGATTTAGAAGAAGCTGACGCATGGGTTGATAAATACGGCGATTGGGCATTCTTCTTCTGCAGAATGTTACCAGTTGTAAGAACATTTATTTCACTTCCTGCAGGTATTTTGAGAGCAAGAAAAAGAATTTTCTTTACACTAACATTTTTAGGCTCACTTGTTTGGAGTTATGTACTAATTTACGTTGGCGTAAAAATGGGCGAAAATATGGAAGCTTTCAAACACATTTGGCACAAATTCGACGTTGCAATTGTGGTAATCTTCGGCATCTTAGGTGTTTTGTACGTATACAAACACTTTAAACATTTAAAAGACTCATAAAAGTTTTGATAAATAACTTCAGAGAGGCGAAGCCGTTATACGGCTTCGCCTCTCTGAAGTTGTACATAATACATAAACAAAAAAGAGGAGAAGAAACTTTATCTTCTCCTCTTTAAATTTAGCTAACTAGTACTTGATATAACTTACGCCAAGACCCAAGAGAGAAATGATAATTGAGCCGAAGAATGCACTCCAAAAACCACTTACATTAAACCCTGGTACTAAATATGCAGTAAACATCAGCAACAACGCATTAATTACCAATGCCAAAACTCCAAAAGTTACAACATTGAATGGTAATGTAATCCAATTTAAAATCGGTTTAATAGAAACATTAATCATACCAATCACAATTGCTGCAACCATTGCAGCTGGAATACTGCTAACCGTAATTCCTGGAAGAATCCATGCCGTAAATAAAACTATCAAAGTTAAAATTAGCCATTGAATTAGAAGATAGAGCATTTTTATATCCTTTTTACTACCTTTATTATTATAAAATTTTTAAATAATAAAACATTGGAAATAAGTGCTAAATCTGCATTACACGAATTACCTATCTTGATTTATGTTACATTTTTGTAAAAATTACACTTATTACTAGCAATAAATATTTTTAGGGTGTTTAATGAAAGTATAAAGAAGTGTAGGAAGGTAAGTAGAATGAAAGTAAATCCAATTCAAGTAGCAATGCCATTTAGAGGCGTAACTAAAGTTAGCAAACCAGAAAACAAAATTGCCGAAGCTAAATTACATACCGCACCAGCAATAAAAGCAAAACCAAGTTTAGAATTAATACAAGTTATGAGTGGCGTTAAGCCGATGTCAATCGCAAAACCAGCACCAGTTGTTCACGACAACACACAAGCAGCACAAGCTATTAAAGATGCTGGCGTAATGGGATTATCAAAAGAAGATTATAAAAACGTTAAAAAAGTTCTTGCAAAAGGCGACGAACAAACAAGTAACGTTATGATGCAATTACAAATGATTAAGAGTGGAGATATTGAAGCATCTACAGTTAGCCATTATTGGGCAACTGGTAAGATGAACGATAACCTAGCCAATGATTTGGATATGATTTACGAAGCTCGTAAAGCTGGTAAAAATCCTGTAGATGTTTATGTACCAGAAGTTAAATCTCAAAAAGAAGGTACTAAAAAAGCAAAAGTCGGAGACGTATTTAAAGTTGCTGACCAAGATAAAATCTATGTAAAAACAGACGACAACAAATCAAAACAATTAGACATGGACAAGGACATGTTCGTTAAATTGTTCCCACCAGCAAAAAGATTTACAACTCAACAACAAAAAATCGGTGATTGCTACCTTGTTTCAACATTAAACACCGTTATGCAAAATCCAAAAGCAAGAGTTGCAATTTATGACGCTTTCCACCAAGAAGGAAAAGATGTAAAAGTTAAATTCCAAAATGGTTATGGCGAATACAAATACGAAAATGCTGAACTTCCAAAAGACAGAGTTCAAAAATACTCTCTTAAAGGTTCTACTGGTATCAGAATTTTAGAAGATGCTTATGGTTTAGATTCCGTAAACAAAGCTGATGTTAAATTCAGAGAAATCATGACTGATAAAATTACTGCTAAAAAAGAAGAAGTTAAAAATTCAAAAGGTGAAGCTAAAATAAAAGCTCAAAAATCTTTAGAAGGTCATCAAAAACGATTAAATGATTATATTGAAGCAAAAAAAGATCCAAATAGAACAATCGTTGTATCTCGTGGCGATAACTACTACAACATCTACTACAAAGAAGATGAAAACGGTTTAATGTTCACTGATTTGAAAAACAATCCAGACAACAAAGATGATAAATTTGAAAGCCCTGCAGACTTCTACAGAGGTTCATTAGGTGGTTACAACTTTGAAGTTATGGAAAGAATGGGTTTTGGTGGTTTCAGACAATATAACTTAGACCTTGAAGAACCAACAGTTAACAAAATGATTAAGAAAGAAAACTTTAATGAAAACTACATCATGACAGGTGGTACAAGAGCCGGCGGAAGCAGAGTTGAAAACCCAGTTGCAGAAAAAGCTGGTATCTACGGTTTCCACGCATATACAATTGAACCACACAAAGATGCAAATGGTGATTTAAAAATGAGATGTACAAACCCTTGGAACACATCATTTGATGCAGATGTACCATACAAAGATTTCTTAAAATATTATGATTCAGTTTCTATCGTCGATGTAAATTCTTATGGTAAAAAATTACCACTGGAAAAACAACCATACAAATACGATAAAGATGGCGCTGTTGTTGGAGACAACAAAAATGATGGCGAAGTTATCTGGTACAAGAATGGTAAAAAACCAGTTAAAGTGCCTGATAAATTCAAAAAATAATAATTTTTAATAGCTTTAAGATTAAGAGGGGTAATCAAAAATTACCTCTTTTTTTTTAATTTTTAGTGAATAAAATATAGCTATGAAAAGACGTTCAATAGGTATAATAAATGCAATTATAGGTTCATCAAGTTATGGGACAAACCCATTATTTGCACTGCCTTTGTTTGCACATGGCATTGGTGTAAACTCTGTTTTATTCTATAGATATTGCTTGGCAACAATAATTTATGGTGCTTATATTAGATTTGTAAAACACTTGTCTTTTAAAATTTCCTTTAATCAAGGAATTGCATTATTTGTCCTGGCGATATTGTTTTCGCTATCATCGTTGACGTTGTTTACCGCATTTAACTACATACCTTCTGGTATTGCATGCACAATTTTATTTATATCCAATTATGGTTGCAGTAATTTCAACAGTATTTTTCAAAGAAAAAATAACATTAGTTACCGTTTCTGCAATAGCTTTAACACTTAGCGGAATAATATTTTTAAATAATAATAGAGAGGTAAGTATTAATTTAAAAGGGCTTATATACGTTTTAATTTCAGCACTTATGTATGCTTTATATATGATTGGAATAAAAAATATAAAATCAATTCGACATATAAAAAAACCAGTACTAACTTTTTACGTAATGTTTTTCGGATTAACTGTTTATATTTACAACCTAAACTTCTGCACAGAATTACAACCGCTAAATTCACCATTATTATGGGCATTCGCATTTGGCTTAGCAATAATTCCGACAATCATTTCACTAGAAGCAACAACGATTGCCATAAAACTTGTAGGTCCAACAATTACCGCAATCTTTGGAGCATTAGAACCTTTAACCGCTATTACTTTTGGCTTAATAATCTTCCACGAAGTTTTCACACCAAAAATTGCGATAGGAATTATCTTAATCCTAACAGGTGTAACACTTGTCGTATTAAAAAGCGAGAAAAAGACAACTACTTAGCTTCTTCTGTTTTTGGATAATATTTTGCAAAACCAAATAATTGCATTTCGTCAATAAATGTTCTGTAATCTTTTTTATAAGGTCTATCCGGTTTATAAGAATCTAAAAGTACAACGTCTTTGATTTCACCTTTATCATCTAAGTTTACGCTTTGGACAGAAATTGCGTGGCTTGTACCTCCAGAAGTTTGTTCTTTATCGTAATAAATATAAGTTGCAGAAAATCCTGCATTATTTTCCTTATTTTTACCCATTTCTTTTAAAATTATTTCAGCAACTTCGCTGCTAGTTGTTTCTTTACCTAAACTACCTGTCATTAAATATTGTAGAGAATCCTTTCCAGCTAATGAATTACCATAAATAGTACCTTCATTTAAATTTGTTTCTTTAAAATGTTTTTCTACTGCAAGTTCTAACAATAATGGGTCAGCATCACCACTAGAATAGTAACTATTATTTTGAGCTTTTTTAAATTCTTTTTGAGAGATTTTTACGTCTTTACCTATACCTTTAAAGTGAACAGTAAAACTGCCATCTTGTTCTTTTGTAATAGCATCTTGGAAAGCTTTTTTACCCCAATCTGTTTTAGACATAGAATTCATTTGAGCTAAAAGCCAACAATCACCGGCAGATGAACCTTGTCGTCCACCTTGAATAATTCCATCAGGAGTATTTTTAATTCTTTCACGTTCTGCCTTTTCAGCCTCTTTTTTAGCTTTCTTTTCAGCCTTAATTTCTTCTTTGGTTAGAGTTTTTTTATCTTCTATTAAATTATTACCAAAAATACTTGTATCTTCTGTTTTTACTTGAGCATTTGATGTTGTATTTTGTTTTTGTTGTAAACCTAATTTTGAAATTGAAATATCGTTAAACATAAAAATCCTTATAATAGCTTTGTTTTAATAAAGGTTGATAAAAAATAAAATTGTTATTATTTAATATAATTATAACATTTATTTACAAAACTTCATGCTAAAATTTTTATAAAAGAGGTTTTACATGAAAAAATTTATCATATTATTTTCAATTTTATGTTTCACATGTCTTTCTGCAAACGCTAAAACTCTACGAGGAAAAGTGGTTGGAGAAATCTCTACATATTATCCAAAGGAAACAATTTCTATAGAAGTTACTAAAAATGTAACCCTAAAAAATACAGAATTTAAGAAGGGCTATCTTGTAGTTGGGACAATGACAGAAGTAAAAAGCCCAGAGAAAAAGGACTCTGAAGCAAGTTTTGTATTTACAATCACAAAATACAGAGATTTAGACGGAATATATTATGACGTAAAAGACGAATTGAGCACAACATATAAACAAAAATCACCGTTTGATGTAGGATTTTTCAAAGATACAGATATATCGTTTATGCCAAGTATGCCTATGCAAACAGATACAGGGCTAGGTGGAAACAGCGCTCAATCATATAAAAATGTAAATATAAAACCGATGTCTATTGTTAATAGCCTTATGCCAGAGGAATACAGAAGTGAGGAAGCTATAGAAATGAATTATCGTTCTGTAATGCCAAACGACAAAGACGATATTTTATTACTTGACGGTGATAGAATAAAGTTTGAATTTCCAGACAAATAATTTTATGTTATTATCAAATTCAACTATACACGGAGTTTGATATATGGAAAACATTTTAAAAAAGTTTGAATTTATAAAAGGCGACACATTTGGTGCAATAATTGCGGGCATAATTGCATTACCGCAAGCATTAGCATTTGGTGTAGCATCTGGTTTTGGGGCTTCTGCCGGTATATGGGGCGCAATAATTCTTTCATTTATTATCGGTATAATCGGTTGTAAACACCCAGTTGTATCAGGTCCAACTGCACCTATTGCCATAATTTTAGCCACTGCATTTGTAGCGACTTCAGGGAACATTTCTGATGCGGTTTTAATTTTAATAATGGCATCTATTTTGCAAATTTTAATTTCATTAACATCAGCTCCTAAACTTATAAAATATGTTCCATATCCTGTTATTTCAGGGTTTTTAAGCGGTATCGGATTAATAATTATTATTCTACAAACACCAGTACTTTTAGGTGGAATAACTAGTCCCTCGACTATTCAAGCCTTGATAAATATTCCACAACTTTTAGGCTCTATTAATATTCATTCCGCACTTTTGGGTATTACAACTCTTGTTTTGTTGTTTATCACTCCTAAATGTATTTCTAGAATTATACCTGCGCAATTATTAATTCTGGTTTTAATGACAATTGCAGGATATTATTTAGGTTGGGATATAGAAAAAATTTCTACAATGAGCGTGAATTTTCCACAACTTCAAATGCCAAACATTTCGATAGATTTAATTTCAAAATATTTTCCAATCGCTCTTACTTTAGCCTTTGTTGCGACTAGCGAAAGTCTTTTGACGGGAGTTATCATAGATTCTTTAACAAAACAAAAATCAAACTTTAAACATTTTATTTTTGCACACGGCGTTGGAAATCTTGTTTGTTCTTTAACTGGAACAATGATTGGTTCTGCAGCAACAATGAGAAGCGTTGCCGCCGTTAAAAACGATGCAAAAACAAATTTAACTTCTATATTCAGTGCAATCTTCTTACTTATTGTACTTTTAAAATTTAGTTGGTTTATCGTGCAAATACCTATTTGCGTACTTGCAGCAATTTTGATAAAAATTGGTATTGATATTATTGATTTCAAAGTAGTAAAAATTTTAAAATTCGCACCAAAAGACGATTTGACAGTTTTGATGATTGTATTATTCTTGACTGTTTTTTATAACTTAATTTTCGCAATCGGTGTCGGCATTGTATTATCATCATTACTATTTGCAAAACGTAGTGCAGATAATACAGCAATCAAAGAAAAACAAGATGCAGATGTTTATACTGATTATGAAATAAGTGTTGAGCAACAATCACACTACAAAATCAGAATTCTGCACTTAGACGGACAATTTTTCTTTGGCTCAATCAGCCAAATCGTTTCACATTTTGACGAATTATTAGAAACAAAATATATAATTTTAACTTATAACTCAAACATAGAACTTGATATGTCAGCTATTTTTGCACTTGAAGATATCATTGTAAGATTACAAGCTCAACATATTAAACTATTCTTGGTAGTAACAAATGAAAATGTACATAATAAAATAGTTGAAATGCATACAATTACAGACCAAATCGGAGATAACGCATTATTCAGAGAAGAAAAAGATGCAATTGATAATGCGATAAAAGGAATTTAAATATTTTGCGTAAAAAAAGGGGCTGACCTTGGTCAACCCTAACACACTTTTTACATTTCCCTTACACTTCACACTAAGAATTTATTTAAACTTATTATGCTTCAACCCATTCGTTCATTCTTACGAAACCGTTTAAGTCTTTTGTGTTCATTGAACGAGTGCATCTTTGAACTTTGTCATCGCAGTTGCCTTCGATTACATCGAAAGAACCATCTTTGTTAACTGAAGCGATGATACCAACGTGTCCAGAACTTTTAGTATAAGACCAAACTGCTAAGTCCCCAACTTGAGGTTTGTAACCAGATTCTTTAGTTGAATATTTACCAGCTTTGATAGCTTGATTTTTGATTGATTGAGAAGATTCAGTAAAACCGAATGTAGCTTTGTTGCTGTTGCCTTGACCTTGACCGTAGCAGTAAGAAACAAAGCTTGCGCACCAAGGGTTGCCATTAGCTTTACCAAATCTGTATTTGTTAACTTCAGCTGAGTTGTTAGTGCTGCCGTTTTCTCTAACGCCTACTTGAGATAAAGCAACGTCAACAGCTTTTTGAGCTCTAGCAGTTTTAGCTGAAGAAGAAACTCTTACATTTGAACCAAATGATTGGTTGAATGTATAAGTTTGTTGACCTAATGCAGGGAATAAGTTGAAGTTACCGAAACCTGCAAAGTTGAAAGCTGGCATATTGAAGTTGAATGCTGGAACTGAGAAGTTAGAAAAAGCATTGAATAAACCAGCAAAGTTGAAGAAAGAACCAAAACCACCGTTTGAAATCATTGAAGTAGGAGCAACACCGTTGAATGTAACGCCTGTGAATAAGCTTGGGTTTGATTCCATTAGAGATTTTGTTGAGTTAGAAGCAACTGCTCTAGCAGAACCGAATGAATTATTTTGATTAAAACTTACTGAAAATGTCATTTAATTCTCTCTCAAATCTCTCTTACTCTTATATAAAGTTTTTATTTAAAAAAAAATTGCCTTTTTGAATACAATTATTAAGTTTTGTAAACATGCTCAAACATGGACGTAGCATGAAATACAAGGAACTTAACATTTCAAGAATTTGACAATTTTAATAATAAAAATAAATTGTATATTATAGAAATAGGAGAAAAATTTTTAATGAAGATAAAATTAAAACTTTTATTGTTTATAGCAATCTGCATAATTAGTGTTAATTTTTTAACAGCATGTACAAAAGACCAAATGAGTAATAGAACTCTTATACCAAACCCTTGGCAAGATTGCCAAAATGATTTGAATAAAGCTGCAAAAATTGCAGGATTTAATTTTCCACTTGTTTTATCAAACTTCACCGTTCGTTCTATGAAGGATATGATAGAAATTTCGTACCCACTAGATGAGACAAGAACTGTAGTTGTGAGAAAAACAGACACATTAGATGAAAAAACAAATCCTCACTATGATATCAGCGGAGATTATAACGTATATCCAAAGAATAAAGAAATCAAGATAGAACAAGAAGTTCCAGTATACGTTAGAGGATACGACTTAAACAACAAAATCATCGTAATGTCATTTGCCGCAGAATCAGGCTACTACACAGCAAGATGCGAACAAGGTATGACACTAAAAGAAGCAAAAGGTGTCTTTGAAGTTGTAAAAGAAGCTGAACAAGCAAAATAATTTAACAATTCCCTTCTCCCAATGAAATGGGAGAAGATGTCTGAAAGACAGATGAGGGTTAAAAATACCCTCACCGATTTTTTACACACTCATAAATTCGCGCAAAAAATCTCCTCTCCCCTTCATGGCGAGGGGAACATCTACTCACGATTTATACGTCCGAAGTTGACACCCTTTTTTGTAATAATAAAATAGTATTATTAAATTAAAGGAAAAACTTATGACAAAAACTCTTGAAAAAACACCAAACGAACTTCAACAAAAATGTATAGATAGCATTGAAGGTAAATATCTTGTACTTGCAGGTCCTGGAACTGGTAAGACTTTTACCATAATCAACCGTATTAAAAATATGATTAAAAACAAAAACGTTAATGCAGAAGAAATTTTGTGTTTAACATTTACTGATGCTGCCGCAAATGAGATGAGAAGTCGCTTGAATACAGAATTAGAAGAAGTTTCATCAGGTGTAAATATATACACATATCACGGCTTTTGTTGTGAAGTTATTGAAGAATTTAGAGATGAATTTGAATTACCAAGTAATTTCAGAATAGTAACCGATTCAATTTCTAGAACTTTTATAAAAGAATGTATTGACGAAATCAATCCAAAAGCGTTCCGAACAGAGAAAAACGACCCTTATTTTTATATCGACACAATAAAAAATTCAATCAACGAAATTAAAAAATACAGATTAAAAAAAGAGTCTTATTTTTATAATATTGAACACAACAGAGATTGGCTTCCAGAATTAGAAAGCAAAAAGGCAGAACTAGCAGAAAAAATTAAACAAGGCAAAACAAGAACTGCAACGCTTGAAGGTGAAATTGTTTCTCTAGAAAAGAAAATCGAAAAAGTAAAAGAATTATGGCAATTTTACGAAAAATATCAAGAAAAAATGACACAAAATCATTATCTTGATTTCAATGATATGATTTCGTTTACGCTTGATAAATTTGAAAATGACCCACTATTTTTATCAACAATCGCAAACAAATACAAATACGTTCTTGTAGACGAATATCAAGACACAAATATGTCTCAAAACTCTATCGTTTTTCATTTGTCAAAAGCATTAGAAACGCAAAATATTTTTGTAGTTGGAGATGATGACCAAATCATTTATTCATTTCAGGGTGCAAAATTAGACACTATTGAAAACTTTTTGAGAGAATTTCCAGATACAAAAGTTATTTGTTTAAGAGAAAATATGCGTTCAACTCAATCTATTCTTGATGTTTCAAGACTTGTTGCAATGCAAGATTCAAAGAGATTGGAAAACAATTCAGACTTTAAACAATATAACATTTCAAAAAAATTAACTGCTAAAAACGAAGATATTATAGCTAAAGACAAACCTGTAAGATTTGTTGAATACGTAGACGAAATGCAAGAGTACAATTCAATTGTAGACGAGATTGAGGCATTGATTAATTCACCAGCTTGTCCAAAAGACAAAGAAGGAAATCCAAAGCTTTCTGAAATTGCTATTTTGGCAAGCACAAACGCTCAATTAGACACATTTGTAGAATTATTTAATGCAAGAAATATTCAATGTGAGTTAAAAAACGGCATAAGCATTTTTTCAAACCATGCAGTAAATGTTTTGATATCTTATATGCAAATGCTTACTAATCCTGATAAGTATTCACACAAGGTATTTCAAATCTTATTGTCCCAACCTTTTAATGTGAGTGCAAAAGATTATCGATTGATTACAGAAAATTGTTCAAAATTCCCAACTCCATTAGATTGCATTCGTTCGTTTAAAGATGAAGACTTTGAAGAAGGTTCTAAATTAAAGATTTTCTTACAAACTTACGATTATTTATCAGCATACAAAACTTCTGAAAACATCAAAAATACACTTTTAGAAATAGGTTCTAAAACTAGTATTTTCGACTATTACATGAACTTTGAAATCAATCGTACAGAAAACATTTCAGCGTTGAAAAAATTAATTGAAGAGGCTTCTGCATATTCAGAAATTTATAAAACAAGCCTATTAGAAGAATTTGTTAACCATTTAGAAATTCTACAAAACGATGAAATTGATATTTTGACAGACAAAGCACCCGTAACGTTTAACGCTGTTCAATTATCAACTTATCACTCTGCAAAAGGTAAAGAGTTTGAATACGTTTACATGCCAGCCTTAATCAGCGCAAACTGGGAGAGCAGTAGAACTCCGTCAATCAATATTCCGCTAAATCCTTCTGAATATAAAAACAAAGAAGAATTACAAGAATTAAAACTTTCAGATAAAATAAAAGTTTTATACGTTGGAATGACAAGAGCGAAACACGCATTAACATTGTCTTACGCATTAACAAAAAACGGTAAACCTAAAAAACTAAGTGCATTTATTAGCAATATTAAAAATTCACTTAATCAAATAAAAGCACCAGAATATGATGAAGCAAGTTTTTGGAAAGAGACCGCAAAAACTCTGACAAAGAGAGATTACGACTACAAAAGAGACTTTGCAGAAATGATAAAATCAAAATTAAAGGATAAATCTTATTCACCTTCTGCGATAAATACATATTTAAAATGTCCAAGACAATACTTGTACAGCAAAATTTTAAAACTTGATGGCAGAGACGGTAATCCTGATAACGCAAGTTATGGTACAGCAGTGCACTCAGCATGCGAATTTGCGGTTAAGTATGCATTAAAAAATAAAGAATATCCTTCAAAAGAAGATTTTATTGAAAGCTTTAAAAATGAACTTTCAAATCAAAAAGTTTCTGATTACAAAAACAGAGTAAACCTTGAAGGCAGAGGCGAAAAAGCTCTTGATGAATTTTATAATCAAATAATAACTTATCCGATAAAAAATCTTGTTAATTCTGAACAAGAAATAAGTTATACTTCTGGCGATTATTCCTTCTATGGAATTGTAGATAGAGTAGACAAAAACGAAGACGGAACATATTCTATATACGATTACAAAACAGGCAAAGCAAAGAATTCAAAACAAGTTTGCCCAGAAGGTGAATACGAAGATTATTACAACCAAATGGCAATCTATAAATACATGTTTGAAAACCTAACTGGTAATAAGGTTTCAAATACTGTATTTATCTTTCCTGAAGATTTTACAAAAAATCTAACTGTAAATTACACAGAAGAGGAATGTAAAGAAGTTGTTGAAAAATTCAAAAACGCAATCGATAAAATAAACGACATAGAATTTGAGCCAACTTGTGATAAAAATGTTTGCCAATATTGCGCTTGTACAGACTTTTGTAAAGCTAACGTGTTATAAAATTATCAAATCTTAATGGATAATAATTTTAATATGTGATATAATAAGTGCATGGCAGATTCACTTTCAGTTTCATTCCAATACACAAGAGAAGATATCCTAAATGTCGTTATTGAGTCATTAGGATTTGATTTAAAAAAATGTTGGCTAATGTTTTTAGCATTGGTTCTTCTTGTTGGTTTTGCGGGATATTTTTTGTGGATAAAAATGTTTATGGTGGCAATTTTATTAATTGTTGTTGCAATTTTGTTTGTGCCTGTTTATATTTTTATCGCTTATTTGAATTTGTCATCTGCACTTAGAGTTTTAACGGATTGCGTTTATACAATTGAAAAAAATCAATTGATTGCAGGTAGCAACTTAGGTTTTCAATATTTTGATTTCAAGAATATTGATAGAGTTGTTATGACAAAACCAATTCTATTTATTTACGTAACTAAAAAGAATGCTTATTTTATTCCAATCAGAGCATTTAATTCTGATGAAAAAGCTAACAAATTTATTACAGCGTTGAATTACGGCATTGAAGTTGCGAAAAGAGAGGTTGAAGAAGTAGACAATCTTTAGAAGATTTCAACTTCGCTAGTTTTAAGGTTGTAGTTTGCTTTTACAACCATAATTTCGCCTGTTTTTACTTTCTCTGCGATATAAGCATCTTTTGTAAGCAAGTCTTTTGATTGATATTCAACATTTTGACGAATTGCTTCTTTATGAAAATCTTCTTCTGTTAAGTTTTCATCAACTTTTTCAATCGCAGGATAAATTTCCATTAAGATTGATTTTAAGTTTGGTGAAATTGTATCAAGAGTCTTTGATTTGTAAGCATCAACGGCAGAATGCACTGCGCCACAATTGTCGTGTCCTAAAATCATGATAAGTTTTACTCCAAGATGAACAACTGCATATTCAATACTTCCCATAACCTCTTGCGATAAAACATGTCCAGCTGTTCTAATTGCAAAAATATCACCTAAACCAGCATCAAAAACGATTTCTAAAGGAACTCTTGAATCAGAGCAAGAAAGAATAATTGCGTATGGAGTTTGTTTTGCAATCAATGAATTTTTTGTTTCTTGACATCTGTTTGGGTGAATAGATGCGTTGTTAACAAATCTCTTATTGCCTTCCATTAATCTTTGTAGAGCTTCTTTAGGCTCAATCATAAATCCTCCTTTAATTCATAAATCTAAATTTAATAAGTGCAAAAATAGCAGCAAACCCGTCTTTCCAACTAATTTTCTTACCTTCATCAAAAGTTCTTGCGTTGTAAGAGATTGGAACTTCTTTAAGTCTCGCACCTTGTTTTAACACTTTTGCTGTTATTTCTGGTTCAAAATCAAATCTATTTGATTTTATGTTTAAGTTTTTCACGTATTCAGCTTTGAAAACCTTGTAACAAGTTTCCATATCTGTAAGATTTGCCCCATACAATAGGTTTGTAATAATTGTAAGTGCTTTGTTTCCTAAAAGATGAGTTAGCATATAGTTTTTAGACTTATCAATATTCATAAATCTTGAACCATAAGCTACATCAGCCTCGTTATCTATAACAACTTTTACTAGAGGTAACAAATCTTCTGGATTGTATTCTAAATCTGCATCTTGAATTGTAACAATATCTCCAGTAGCTTCTTTAAAACCATCTCTTAGAGCTGCACCTTTACCTAAGTTCTTTTCATGATACAAAACTTTATAATTCAAATCTTTATAAAGTTCCTTTGTTCCGTCTGTTGAACAGTCATCAATTAAAATGATTTCCTTGTTTAACCCATAAAAATCAATGTTTTCGATTTTTGTTAAGATTTTATTTAAGGTGTTGTATTCGTTATAAACTGGAATAAGTATTGTTATTTTGTTCATAATTGTTTTAAGAGTTTTGAAATATTACTAAAAGTATTGTACAATAAAAACGGTAAGAGGATATGATTTTATGGTACACGCTTTAGAAAATAGAGAAGTAATTAGTGCAAAAGCTTTACTAAAAAGTGCATTTAATGAACTTTCACAAGGGAATTATAATCAATGCGAAATCTTAACTAAAGAAGCGCAAGAAATTTTAAAGAACGAAAACTCAAATGAAAACATTTCAATTTGTCTTTCAATGTTGGGTTTTGTTAAATACATGAAAGATGCAAACAATTACCAAAAAGCTCTAACTTTCTTAAACGATGCTTTGTACCTTGCAACTTATAACAATTATATCCCTGCTCAATTGGTATACGAACTATTTTCTGGAATTATAAATTTAAAAGAAAATAACGAAGATTTGGCAGAAATTCAACTTTCAAAAGCAAAATATTACGCAGTGAAAGATGATGAATTCGGCTTAATGGATTTTGCTCTAAAATATTTGGACGAAATCGCAAAATTAAAAAACCAAGAACCAAGCAACAAAAGAGATCCTCTTAATGCGTTGGTAAAAATTAGCCAATCAGTTGCAGCTGAAACTGATATCAACAAGCTTTTAAAAGTAATCGCTGAAGCTGTAAAAGAAACTATCAATGCCGATAGATGTACAGTATTTTTATATGACAAAGAACACGATGAACTTTGGAGTAAAGTTGCTTTAGGTATAGAAAGTTCTGAACTAAGATTTCCAGCAGGAAAAGGTTTGGCAGGTTACACTGTTAAAACTGGTGAAAGCATTAACATCAAAGATGCTTACAACGACGAACGTTTTAACAAAGAAATCGATATGAAAACAGGCTACAAAACAAAAACTATTTTGTGTATGCCTATTAAAAACTTAAACCAAGAAATCATCGGTGCGTTCCAAGTATTAAACAAAATCGGCGGATATTTCACACCAGAGGACGAAGACTTACTGGTTGCAATCGGTTCTTCTGCAGGTATTGCCTTAGAAAACGCTCAACTTTTTGCTAAGCAACAAAAAATGATTGAAGAACAAAAAGTTGTATTTGATAGCTTTATCGAAACACTTGCAGCCTCTATCGATGCCCGTGATAAGATTACAGCAGGTCATTCTATGAGAGTAAAATATTATTCTTCAATGATTGCAAAAGCCTTCAATATGGACGACAAGCAAGTTGAAATTATTGAAAAAGCTGCAATGCTTCATGATATCGGTAAAATCGGTATTAAAGATTCTGTTCTTCAAAAAGAAGGTAAATTAACAGACGACGAATACAAGCAAATCCAAAAACACGTTGAAATTACTCACAACATTTTGGAAAAAATTCACATGTCTGATGATTTCAAAATGATTGCAGAAATTGCTTGTGCTCACCACGAAAAATTTGACGGTACAGGTTATTATAGATATTTATCAAGAGAAGATATCCCATTCGGCGGTAGAATTCTTGCGGTCGCTGACGTATTTGATGCTATTACATCAAAAAGACACTACCGTGACAAAATGCCTATCAGAAATGTTATCAACATCTTGATTAAAGATAGCGACAAACATTTTGATAGAAGCGTTGTAGACAAATTCTTAACTCTTCCTGCAAATCAAGTTATTAAAGTATTTTTAACAGAAAACAAATTGACTTTAAAACCAGAAGATGATGAATTTTTAGGAAAATATAATCTAAGAGAATTGTACAACTTGTTAGAAAAAGATGCAGATACTTTGACAGAAGAAGAAACAAAATTTGTAACTTTATTCAACAAGTATTACTTAGGACAAGTTGATGATTAAAAAACTTTTGATAATATGCTTGATATGTTTTTTCAACATATCAACAGCTTTTGCAACAATTGAACCTCAAAAATATCAAATCCTTGAGGACTTCAATGGCGCAATGGCAAAATTCAAAAGTAGTAATGTTAGTATTGCTTATGAAGAGTTTTCTCAAATCGTTAACTCTAGCCCCGATAATAATGATTACATCAATATAGTTTTAGCCGGTAAATTAAGTGATATCGGCTTGTATGACTTAGCAGGCAAAGCTCGATTAAAAATAAAAGATGCAGAATTAGCACAAATTCCATTGAAAAATATTGATGAAATTTATTATCAAAATTCAAAAATCAATACTGAAGATGAAATATATTTGAGCGAATGTTTTGCAGATATCGTTTACAACAATATGAGCAAAGAAATAGCTTCTGATTTAACTGCAAATACAGAAATTAGAGAAAAATACGATTACGCTCAATATTTAACAGCTCTTGCTTGGTACAAAAGCGGTAATATTCAAGAAGCTCAAAAATATTTAGAAGAAGCAATTAATAAAAATCCTAAAAATATTTCATACAAATATTTGCAAGTAAAAATTTTAGCAGACGAAGGTTTAAAAGACAAAGCTCAAAAAGAAGCTGAAAATATTAAAAAATCTGTTATCCTAACTGATTTTTATGCTAAGAAATATAAAGAAATTGAAGAATATATTTTATACAAAAATACAAAAAATGAAAGATTAAAAAACTACCATTTAGCTTATTATCACTACTATAGAGACGATTATCTTCGTTCTTTAAAAGTTATGCCAATGGCAAATGCTAAAAATAAAAAAGAAAATTCAAAAATTTATGCGTTAATAAGTCAAAATTATGTGGCATTAAAAGAATATGAAAAGGCATCTTTGAATGCGCAGAAGTCTTACAAATTAAATCGAAAAAATCCAGATGCGCTAATTTTATTGGGTGATTTAGCGTACGGAAAAAGAGATTACAAAGGCGCATTAAAATTCTATAAAGAAGCCATGAGTTACGATAAAGATTCATATGACGCTGATGTCAAAACGGCAAAAGCCTATTTAGAACTTGGTAAAAAACAAAAAGCTCACGAAATTTTATCAAAAGTTCTGAAAAGCACATCAGACTCTTATGAAGCCTATTATCTAATTTCGTTATTAGACTCATATAAGGAATTGGCTTATCTAAAGAAAACAATAGGATTAAACAGTGAATTTGCAGACGGTTGGCTAGAATTAGCAGATTTTGAGCGTGAAAGAGCAAATTATGACCTTGCTCAAATATACCTTAATAATGCGTATAATCTTGACCAAACTTATTACAAATATTATTATTATCAAGGAAAGCTTTTTGAAAAATTGAATGATAATATAAACGCAAATTACTATATCGAAAAAAGCAAAAAATTAAACCCAAATTTTATAGAAGAAAAGAAAGAAAAAAAGAAATGACAGATACAGAAAAGAAGAATATATTAATTGTAGAAGACCACGAGTTAACAAGGTTTGGTTTGAAAACAAATTTTGAAGGAATGGATATAATTGAAAATATCTACGAAGCGGAAGATGCAGATCAAGCTTTAAATCAATTCAAAGACCATAAGATTGATTTAATCATTATGGACTTAGGTTTGCCAAATGTAGACGGTATAGAAACAACAAAAAGAATACGATTAATTGATTCTGACGTAAAAATTATTATCCTAACATCACACAGTGATGAAAAAGCTGTATTGAACAGTTTAAAAGCTGGTGCAAACGCTTATTGTTCAAAAGAAATCAACTTAAAGACATTAGAGACAGTTGTTAAATCAGTTTTAGATGGTGCAGCATGGTTTGACCCAAGCATTGCACATATCGTACTAAGAGCTGCAGCAAATCAACAAGATGCACCTGTTGAAGGTCAAGGAGACTTTAATTTAACAGCTAGAGAACTTCAAATTCTAAAACTTATTGCAAAGGGATATAGCAACATTGAGATTGCGAAAGAATGTACAATCAGTATTAATACTATCAAAGCTCACGTTGCAAACATTTTGCAAAAGTTAGAGGTTGAAGATAGACTTCAAGCTGCACTAAAAGCAATTAAGTACCAAATCGTTTAAAGGAAACTAGATGACTGAATTAGGAAAAGTTTTAGTTATTGACGACAATCCTAAATTTTTAGAAGACTCATTACCTCTTTATGGTTATGAGGTAGAATCTGCTGTTGACGGATTGAAGGCAATGAAAACTTTATCTAAAAAAACAGATTTTGATATTATATTACTTGATGTAATGATGCCTAACATGAATGGTTGGGACGTACTAAAAGAAATTCGAGAAAATGAAAACACAAAGCAAATACCAATAATAATGACAACGGCTATTAGCGAAGAGCAAAAGATAGTAAAAGGTCTAAAAATGGGAGCCGACGATTATATTGTAAAACCCTTTGTGCTTTCGACATTGCTTGCGAGAATAGAGGCAGTGATAAGACGTTCCGCTTGGAACAAAAATGATAGCAATCAGATTGATATTAAAAAAGTAAAATCGGTAAACAATGAAATTACCCCAAAAGAATCTGCGGTGCTTGAACTTTTGACCAAAGGACTAAACAACAAAGAAATAGCAGAAAAACTGGACATTACGGAAGTTACTGTTAAGACACACCTGAGAAATATTTATAAAAAATTTAACGTAAACAGTCGTACACAGTTAGTTTTAATGGCTATGCAACTAAGTTCAAAATAGGTTACACCAGATAAAAGGAGACAATTTCAATGAGTGATTATTCAAAAGATGAGTTAATTACACTAATTCAAAAAAATCCACAAGAATTTAACGAATGGATAAAAGATAAAGAAGATGTTGATTTGAGCGAAGTTGATTTTTCAAATCTAGTATTGGATAACGTAAGCTTTGCTAATGCAGATTTGAATTCATCATCATTTGCTGATGCACAATTAACAGAGGTTAATTTCACTAACTGCGATTTAACATCAGTTGATTTTACAAGAACAAATCTTGTTGAATGCGATTTTACAGAAAGTATTCTTCCAGGTGCAGACTTTAGTTATGCGGTTGTAAGCTATTGCAACTTTACAGAAGCAGATATGACTGGTTGCGTATTCCAAGAATCAGATTTATCAAACTCAGACTTCTCAACTGCTGATAATTTAGATGCCTGCCGTTTTGATGAAGAAACAATTTGGCCAGACCAAGATAAATTACCAGAAGATTTTGATACAAGCTATAGCAATGACTTGTCATCACTAAAAGACGATGATGACGTTCCTGCTCATTCAGATTACTAATGCCACAGTTTTTAATAAATTCAAAAAATATAGAAAACAATATGGTTATAATTGACGACAAAGAAAATTATAACCATATTGCCAAGTCTTTGCGAGCAAGAGTCGGCGAAGACCTGCTATTGATTGACGAAAACGAAATTCAATACGAAACGAAGGTTGAAGAAATCACTAAAAACTATGTAAAGGCTTCTATTGAAACCTCTTACAAATCAAAGCGTAAACTTGATTACGACCTTTATATCGCAATTAGTCCATTGAACAGCAATGCTATAAATACAATATTTGAAAAGCTAACAGAATTAGGTGTTAGAGGTTTTTATCCTGTTTACACTGATAATTGTGCCGTAAAAAAAGATGTTATAACAAAAAAAATCGAACGTTGGCAAAAAATTTGTTATGAATCTTTTAAACAATGCGAAAGAGCAGATATTCCGACTTGTTTTGAATTAACAACAATTCAAGAGGTTATCAAAAAAGATTTTGACCATATTTTGTGTTTTACGGAACGCTCAAGCAAATACCAATTTAAGGAATTTTTAAATAATAATAAATTTAAGCAAAATGATAAAATTCTTGTTATAATAGGACCAGAAGGTGGTTTTTCGAAAGCTGAATTTGAATTTTTTGAAAAAGAAAATTTGAATACAATTTCTTTGGGTGAACTTATCCTAAGAGCAGATACTGCCTCTATTGTAGCGATAGGAAATATTATTTATGAAAATTCCGACATTGGAAAAGCTTAAAAAAGATAAAGTTTTAGAAGAAATAAAAAAATATTCAGAAGGCGTGGAAGTTTACGTTGTAGGTGGCGTAATTAGAGATTTGTACACTGGTAAAGCAAACTTTGACAAAGATTTGATTGTTTGCAATGTCGAAGCTAAAGATTATGCAATGAATTTAGCTGAAAAACTTGATGCAACTTTTATTCCGCTTGATGAAGAAAACAAAATTTATAGACTTGTTCTAAAAGATAAAAAGACTTTCATTGATATTACAAATCCTATCAATAATAACCTTGAAGAAGATTTGAAACGCAGAGATTTTACGATTAATTCTGTTGCGATGAATATTGAAACTTTTGAGGTTTTAGATTTGAACAATGGATTGAAGGATTTAAAAAATAAAAAAATCAGAATGATTGAGGAAAAGAATTTTGTTGAAGATCCTTTGAGATTGTTGAGAGCATACCGTTTTCAAGCTGTAACAGGCTTTGAAATTGATAGTAAAACAGAGCACACAATAAAAAAACATATCAAATTGATTAATAATCCTGCGAAAGAAAGAATTAATTATGAATTGATGAAGCTTTTTGACGGTGCTTATACAGTAAAAACTTTGTTAAATATGGACAAATCAGAACTTTTGTATGAGATTTTGCCGATATTTTTGGAGGTAAGAAAAGTTCCGCCAAACACTCATCACCACTTGGATTTACTACATCATTCTATTGAAACAGTTAATCAAATCCAAAACTTTTATAATATTGCAAAACCAGAAGTTAAAGAACACTTGGACAAAGTTGATTTTGGCGGATTTTCTAGACTTGCACATTTAAAACTTGCAGGATTTATGCACGATATCGGAAAACCTTCTTGCTGGACGATTGAGGAGAACACAGGAAGACATAGATTTATCAAGCACGAAGAAGTTGGTAGCAAATTAGCCACTCCTATTTTGAGAAAGTTAAAATTCTCTAAAAAACAAATCGAATATATTTGTAAAATGATTAAAAATCATATTTATCCGTCTCACGTAATTGCGACAGAGGTTTTGACGGATAAAGTCAAAATGAGATATGTGCGAAAAATGGAAGATGACGTTATCGATAATATCTTTTTAGCAATGTCTGATAGACTTTCTGCAAGAGGAAAAGCCATAACTGATGAAGTTGTTCACAAAAACATTTCAGGACTTACAAACCTAATGAAATTTTATCTTGAAGTAAAGGATAATCTTGAACCATTACCAAAACTTTTAAGTGGCGAAGAAATTATGGAACTCCTAAATCTAAAACCCTCAAAGGAATTGGGTGAAGTTATAAAAGCTTTGCAAGAAGAACAGTTTAATGGCGAAATCACAACAAAAGAACAAGCTGTAGACTTTGTGAAAAAGTATAAATTATAAGGTTTTTGTCGGGTTAGTAAACCCGACCTACAAGTTTTTGGATTGCTTCGCTAACGCTCGCAATGACAAGTTCTTATTTGTTGTGGTTTCTACCACAACAAAGCTAAACGTATGTCGGCATTACTATGCCGACAGTATTTTTACCAAACTTACATCTATGCAGAAAGAGTAAAGATTTCGTAGATTTCGTCGTCTGAAAGTTCTGTAATAATCTTTTCGCCTTCGTAAACTGCCAAATCTGCAAGCTCTTTCTTAGATTTCAACATTTCATCAATTTTTTCTTCAAATGTTCCTAATGTAATCATTCTGTGAACAAGTACGTTCTTATCTTGACCAATACGATAAGTTCTATCTGTTGCTTGTTCTTCAACAGCTGGGTTCCACCACAAGTCGTAGTGGATAACATTTGTAGCACTTGTTAAGTTCAAACCAGTACCACCAGCTTTTAATGATAGAATCATTACTTGAGACTCTTTATCTGTTTGGAATTTTTCAATGATTTGTTCTCTTTGGTTAACATTCAATGAACCGTGGAAGAATAATGGAGTTGTGTTACATTCGTTTTCAATAACCTTGCACAATATATCACCCATTTCTTTATATTGAGTAAAGATAAGAGTTTTTTCGCCTCTGTCCAAGATTGATTGAACCGTATCAATACATTTTTCCATTTTACCAGACAATTCTTTGCTCATTTCACCAGCTTTCAAGAATTGGTAAGGGTGGTTACAGATTTGTTTTAACGCAGTAATAAGTTTGAAGATATTACCACGTCTGTTAACACCAGTAAATCCACTGATTTTTTCCATCATTTCGTTCAATGTCTTTTCGTATAATACTGCTTGTGGTTTTGACAAGTAGCAGTATTCGTTCAATACCATCTTTTCTGGTAAATCAGAAATAACGTGTTTATCAGTTTTAAGACGTCTTAATACGAATGGTGAAACTGATAATTTAAGTTTAGTTGCACGAGTTGTTTCCTTAAACCTTTCAATAGGAATAGCATAACTCTTTTGGAATTCCTTCAATGAACCCAAGTAACCTGGATTGATAAAATCGAAGATTGACCATAGCTCTGTTAATCTGTTTTCAACCGGAGTACCTGTCATTGCAATCTTAACAGGTGATTTCAATGACTTGATAGCAACTGTTTGCGCTGTATCTGGATTTTTGATATTTTGAGCTTCATCAACGATAACCATTGACCACTCTTGTTTTTTCAATTCTTCAACATCAATACGCATAATTGCATAAGTTGTCATAATAATGTCAAAGTTTTTAGTGTCAAGATGTCTTTCTCCACCGTGATATGTTGTTGCTTTTAAATTAGGTGCGAATAATTGCAATTCCTTCATCCAGTTACCCATTAAAGTTGTTGGACAAACGACAAGAACCGGTTTGTCAAGTTTACTTTCTTCTTTGAGTTTTAGGATTAAACTGATAACTTGAATTGTTTTACCAAGACCCATATCATCAGCCATACAGCAACCGAAGCCTTTTGAAACATTCGTCCATAACCATTTCAAACCTGTTTGTTGGTATGGTCTTAACTCACCTTTAAGAGTTTTTGGAGGTGTAACTTCAATTGGTTTTGTAAAGTCTTTCAAGATGTTTGCAAACGCTTCATCGTAATCAAATTCGTATTGACCTAATTGACCTGACATTGAAGCATGGATTAATTCCATTCTTGTTAATTTAGAGTGGTTAGCTTTTGCCAATTGTTCTAAATATTTCTTGCTTTCATCTTTATCTATTAATACATATTTATCTTTGTATTTGATAAGTCCGTCTGATTTTTCAACAAGTTCGTTAAATTCTTCAAGAGAAATCTTTTCATTACCGATAACGATTTCGTAGTTGAAATCAAGAATATCTGTAAGTGAGATTGGTGAAGAACTTGTAGAATTGAACAAGTCTGCCAAATCTTTTGAACGTTCTGTTTTTACTTTTGCATTGATTGAAGCACGAGGAATAATTATATTTGTTAATTCTTCTGGTAAAATTACTTCAATTTGAGCTTTTTGTAAGTAATAAGCAGTTTGAGTGATTATCTTGTAAACACTCTTTAAATCTAGTGTTAAAGACAATTTATCTTCATCTTCAAAAAGTTCTTCAAGTTCTGGCATATATCTGTTTGCATAATTCAATTGCTTTTCAACAATTTTAGCAATATCAGATGAATTTGCATCAAATACTGTATCTTTTACATACAAGTCGTCAAGAAGTACTGATTCGTCAGTTTTTCTGTTC
>SAMEA104315429__coassemble_411_pt1 | contig 37084 bp, 42 predicted proteins | sample SAMEA104315429__metabat2_high_PE_022 | metagenome-assembled genome bin SAMEA104315429 (sample SAMEA104315429) | gut metagenome | biome: Monkey gut; feature: monkey-associated habitat; material: faeces | place: China | collected 2013 | reverse complement strand
TTATCCAACAACAAGATAAAGAATTAGAATTACAATTACAACAATTAGATACAGAACAAAACGAAATCTCAACTGAGTTAGAAGCTTTAGACAAAGTTTTAGGCGACAACGTTGACGGTTCATTCAAAACTTTCGGAGGCTAATAGGCTAACGCCTATTAGATAAAAAGCCACAAAGCTTACAGAAAAGTATCTAACAGAAGATTTTATACCCTTCCTTCCCTTCCTAACTAACAATTTTAAAGACCTAGATAATCTAGGTCTTTTTATTTTTATGAAAAGTAGGTCGTGGTGAACTGTTTAATTCAACACGACAAATTTCAAAATGTCGGGTTCAATGAAATTGTTGAACCCGACCTACTTGCTAGGTCTTTTTATTTTTTCAAATATTTGCTCCTGTGGGTTTCGGACTTCGTCCTGCAATCCTACGTCGCTATCGTTATGTTTCGTGTCCTGCTCGTCTTTGCCTTCGCAAAGCCGACACTGACACTTCACATCGGCTGCCGCATTCTCCTCCAAATGGAGGATATTTTATTAAATTTTTAAAATTTTTGTAAATTTTATCAAAGTTTATAAAAAAAATGCCGTATAATAACATGTACGAATAAAACGAGGAATATTATATGGAAGAAAAAGAAGCAGCAAACAGTGGTGCATCTTTATTTGGACGAAGTTTCGAGCTTATGGACTCTGATCCGCTTGAAGAAATATTTGCCCTTAACTTAGGTGATTTCATTTCTGAACACCTTATTTCGGACGATTTAGCCAAAAAAATAGCTGTCGGCTCTAGCGACAAAGTTGAAAACTTAAAAAAACAACTTAAAGAACTTGTTGGTATCTATTCATTAGACCACACTCTTTGTGTTCTTGGCTTTAATTCAGAAGAAGATTATATAATCTACAACTCTATTGCAAAAACAATATCTCAAATGCTTGACGTTGATGCTTGTCATGTTTATCTAACAAGCGAATATGCAAAAGGGTTGAATAGCAACGGCAAAGATTTAATTCTTGTAGGTTCTTCTGTTCATTTTGAAGATGATGCCTATAAATATAACATCGGTTACAATCTAGATGAAGACTCAATTGTTCAAAAAGCCTTCAATGAAAGAGTTATTGTTGAAGCTAAAAACTTAGACAAAAATCCTTTATTCAAACCGATAAAAGATTTAGACGAAGACAAAGTTAAATTATACACTGCAATTCCAATGAATAACAATGCCTACAAAGTTGGTGTAATTGTTGTTCAAAGCTATAAAGACGGAGAATTTAAACAAGAATATCTTGACTTAGTTCACTCAATCGCAAGATTATTCGCAACATCAATGTCTTTACAAAAAATCTTGGAAGAATCTCAAGACCTACTTGCAGACAAAGACGCAGAGGCTAGCGAACTTCAACACATGCGTGCTGAATTAACAGCTCTTATTGGAGACCTTGGTGATGAACAACAAACCTTCGTTACTCAACTTGCTCGTGCAGTTGATATCAAAGGTCAATACAAAGTTGCTCACTCTCAAAACACTGCAGACCTATCTCGTGCACTTTGCAAACAAATAGGTTTAAATGAAAAAACAAGTGATTTAATTTACTATGCAGGATTACTTCAAAACATTGGTAAAATCACTCTTCCAGCAGAATTGTTTAACAGAAATGGTAAACTCTCTAAAGAAGAATGGGAAAAATTACAAAATTCACCAAACGTTGGTGTAAACTTGCTTATGAATATCAACTTCTTATCAGAAGTTGTTCCTTATATCCATTACCACAAAGAACGTTGGGACGGACAAGGTGAACCAGAAGGATTAAAAGGTATGTCAATTCCTTTTGGCTCTCGTATCATCGCTGTTGCAGACGCCTTCTCTGCACTTACTTCTGACAGACCTTTCCGTGATGCAATGGATAAAGATAAAGCTCTTTCAATCATCAAATCAGAAGTCGGCATTAAATGGGACGCTGACGTCGTAGATGCTTTATTCAAAGTCGTAAATAAAGAGTAAGTTTATCCTCATTATGGCTATATAATTAAAAGAGGCGAAATTGGTAAAACCAATTTCGCCTCTTTGTTTGATAAAATTATCATTTCTACTTTAATTATTTATCCAAAGGATTAATTACAAGTCCTGATAATAATTTTGGGTAGAAATATGTTGATTTTTGAGGCATTCTTTCGCCAGCTTCTGAGATACGTTTAATATCTTGAATTTTTGGATAAGCCATAATAAATGATGCTTCTGCTTTTCCGCTATCAATCATGTCAAAAGCTTCTTCCTCTTGTTTGATATACAAAATACCGTCTTGAGCCATTTGTTCTTCTTGAGTGTAACCTAATTCTTTTGAAATAATTGCTTTGTGTAACACAATCAAATCAAGAGTTTTTAACACTTCTGGAACTTGGTATTCGTTCAAGATGTCATCAACATTTTCTCTTAATTTTAAAACATAGAATTTATTTTCGCCTTTTAGGTATAAACCCATTGAGATTTGTTTTTGAGCTTCATCTTCAATTTTTTGTAAGAATTTAGCTTTAACTTCTTCTTTATTTGAAGAATTAAATTCATATTCGTCCATATCAAAATATTTTTTTACGCTATCAACGATAACGTTTTTATCAATATTTTTAGTAATAATTCTATGAGTTGGGAAGATTAATAAATCATCTTCCATATTTGTAAAATAGCTCATTACAAATTTTGTAGCATCGTTGTTATCTGGTGAATTAACAAAATTTCTGTAATTCATAGCTGTTTCGTATCTGTGATGACCATCTGCGATAAGACAAGTTTTATCTGATAGAACTTTTTCAATTAATGAAATTGTTTTTTCATCATCAATTTTATAAACAATATTTTGAACACCTAAATCATCTGTTACATCAATAAATGGTTTTTGAGAATAATCAATAGCGTTTTCAATTTGTTTCGCAGGGTCAGAATATACTAAGAAAACTTGTGAGAAGTTGGCTTTGCACTTTTTAGTCAAATTCAATCTATCTTCTTTAGGTCCACCCATTGTGTATTCGTGAGGCATAATGTTTTTGTTTGCAAAATCCTCAATTCTGTTTCTTGCAATAAAACCTTTTCTAGTATATTTTTTGCCATTTTTTTCGTAATTTTGGATAACATATAGAATACAAGGTTTTTCAGTCTGTACTAAAACACCTTCTTTTTGCCATTCTGTATAGTTTTTGTATGCTTCGTTATAACGATTATTTTCATCATTAACATCTGTATTATTGTTTGCCAAAATCAATTTAACAAAGTTATATACACTTCTTTTTTCCAATTCATCTCTATATTCATCAGAGATAACGTCATAAGGCGGTGCAATAACGTCTGTCATATTAACTTTATCTTGATTATAAACAATGGCATTTAGAGGCTTTACTTCGATTGTCATTAAATTTCCCTTCCTAGTTAAATCTTGTTCTTGTCAAATCAGCTTTTCTTAATCTAATGCTTTCTGGTGTAATTTCTGCCAATTCATCATCTGCAATATAATCAAGAGCTTCTTCTAAAGATAAAAGTTTAGGTGCTTTTAAAACAACCATAGCATCAGCTGTTGAAGTACGCATATTTGTTAATTTTTTAGTCTTACATACGTTTACTGCAACGTCTTGCGCTCTGTTACCTTCACCAACAATCATTCCTTTATAAACTTTTGTTTTAGGAGTGATAAAGAAAGTACCTCTATCAGCGAATTGGTCTAAAGCGTAAGGAACAGCTTCACCTTGTTCCCAAGCGATTAGAGAACCCATTCTTTGTTTTGGAATGTCGCCTGCTAAAGTATCGTATTTGTTGAATGTGTGGTACATAATACCTTCACCACGAGTTAATCTGATGAATTCACCTTTGAAACCGATTAAACCTCTTGCAGGAATTACAAATTCTAATTTTGAACGAACGCCTGTTGATTGCATATCAAGCATTTGAGCTTTTCTACCTGCTAAACGTTCAATACAAGAACCTGTGCATTCATCTGGAACATCAAGGAATAAGTTTTCATAAGGTTCCATTTGAACACCGTCAATAGTTTTGTAAATAACTTCTGGTTTAGATACTTGGAATTCGTAACCTTCACGGCGCATTGTTTCGATTAAAATACTTAAATGCAATTCGCCACGTCCTGAAACAACCCATTTATCAGTACTATCAGTGTCTTCAACTCTCATACTAACATTTTTTTCTAATTCGTCATATAATCTTTTTCTCAATTGACGAGAAGTTACGAACTTACCTTCTTGACCAGCGTATGGACTGTCATTTACAGAGAAGTTCATTTGTAATGTAGGTTCGTCAATGTGGATAAGTGGTAAAGCTTCTGGATTATCTAATGAAGAAATTGTTTCACCAATTTGAACATCAGGGAAACCTGCAATACCAACAATATCACCAGCTGAAGCTTCTTCAATTTCCACACGACCTAAATCGTGGAAACCAAATAATTTTGTAATTTTACATCTTTGAATAGAACCATCAGCCTTAATTAATGATAATGTTTCTTGAGATTTCAAATGACCATTTTTAATTCTACCGATTGCGATACGACCTACGTAATCATTGTAATCCAATGTTGTTACGTGGAATTGAAGATTTGCATCAGCATCACCTTCTGGGTGTTTGATATTTTCAATAATGCAATCCATCAATGGCGCAATGTTATCACTTTCGTCTTCCAATTCTTTTTTAGCAAAGCCTTGTAATGAGCTTGCGTAAATGATTGGGAAGTCGATTAATTCTTCGTTATCAGTCAATTCTGTAAATAAATCAAATACTTTGTCTAATGCTAAATCAGGTTCAGCAGCTGGTTTATCAATCTTATTGATAACAACAATAATTCTTAAACCTAATTCTAAAGCTTTTGATAATACAAATCTTGTTTGAGGCATTGGACCTTCAGCCGCATCAACAATAAGTAATGCACCGTCCACCATACCTAGTACACGTTCAACTTCACCACCAAAGTCGGCGTGGCCTGGGGTGTCAACAACATTGATATGATAACCTTTATAATCAACAGAAATGTTTTTAGAAAGGATTGTGATACCTCTTTCTCTTTCCAAGTCGTTTGAGTCAAGTACGCACGCTTGAACTTCTTGGTTATCTCTAAATACACCACTTTGTTTCAACATACAATCTACCATTGAAGTTTTACCGTGGTCAACGTGTGCTATTATCGCTATATTTCGTAATTTTTCAATATCCATATCTTCTTCTTTCTTTTGTGGTTTAATACTTCCGCCTATTATCGTATATAAAAAATATTTATTATTCAAGCGTTTTAATTAGTGAATAGTGAGTTGTGAATAGAAAAATATTTATTCACTAATTGATGTTCAATAAATTTCTGTCAAATTCTGTAAAATCTTTTATTACTTTATAAACTTTATCTTTATGTTTAAAAGTTTCTGGATTTTCGTTTATAGCAATAATTTTACCAATTTTTGCCTCATTCGCTGCAGTAATTCCTGAATAAGAATCTTCAAACACAAGAGTTTCTTCCGCTTTTAAATCCATAACCTTCAAAGCTTCTAAATAAATATCTGGGTGAGGTTTTCCAAGTCTAGCACCGTCATCATAAACAATTTTTGAAGTATCAAACCATTTTTTCAAATTGAATATTTCAATAAAGAATTTTACATTATTGATTTCACTACCTGTCGCAATTGTCATCGGAATATTTTTCTCCTTCAAATAATCCAATAATTCTTCTGCACCATTTACAAGTTTAATATTTTCTGGATTTTTCAAAACCAATTGGCGATAGCATTCTTCTTTTTCCCACGCATATTTATCAACCTCTTCTTGCGTAGGTTTTCTACCAATTGCATACTCAATAATTTCAGCATTGCTTCTGCCGTACATATAATGTTCTAATTCATAAGTATCAAAAGCTTTGCCATTTCTTAGCTTTGCGGAATATTCAATCCAAGCTATATTATGCAATTCTGTATCATTAAACAATGTACCATTAAAATCAAATATAATACCCTTTATTGTCATAAAATTTCTCCATTTTTCTTAAATTGTACTATAATAAAAATATGATTAACAAGAAAAAGAAGAAAAAATTTACTTTAAACACAAAAAACTGGGGAATAAATATAGATAAAAACGAATACAGTGAAATTATCTTATCAAATTCTAATCACCCTGAGGACACTCTACGTCAGAAACCAACTCGTAATTTTTAAAAGATTTACCTAATTTTACTGATAAAAGGCTACAAAGAATTACAGACGCAACAACCAATCCAATCCAAAACCCGAACAGATTTAGATTTTTGTTCAGAGCTAAGTAAATTCCTAAAGGCATACCAATTATCAAATAACCGATAATATTCGTTACCATTACGATATTAGTATTTTTCATACCCTTAAAAATACCGCCAAGTATTACTTGTAAGCCGTCTGTGATTTCAAAAATTGCAAGTAATATCATAACCGGAATCATAATTCTTATAAGATTTGTATCAGGTGTAAACATTTTTACAATTTGAGTTGGGAATATTGCAATTATAACACCACAAAGCAACATAAAAGATTCCGTAATTATACAACTTGTAAGCGAATATCTTTTTATATCAACAAGGTTTTTTGCCCCATTTGCATATCCAATTTTAATAGTAGTTGCCATAGAAATAGACAATGGAATCATAAATGTCGTATTAATTATAGAAATTAAAATACTTTGTGCAGCTGCATAAACACCTGCCATTCTTCCAACCAAAATTGTTATAACATTGAAAGCTAAAAACTCTATACATACAGCAAATGAAATTGGCAAACCAATAATCAACAGATTTTTATAATAATCTTTATACTCTTGTTCAACAATTTTAACCTTGAATTTGAACAAATAAAAACCTAAAATAGCCAAGCCCATTAAAGTTCTTGTTAAAGTTGTAGCCAATGCTAAACCAGATTCACCCATTTCTGGAAAAGGACCAACACCAAATGCAAATATCCAATTAAAACTTACGTTAAAGAAAATTGCAATAATAACAATTAAATTTGGAATAAATACAATTTTATATGATTGCAAAAATTCCTTCATTGCCTTGAACAAATAATCGCCAAAAGTAGAAAACGCAAAAATCCATGTATAATTATTCATCATCGGAATAAGTTTTTTCTCAAACCCTAACATTGGATAAAGAGGAATAACAGCTAAAATAGCCAAAAAGCTCAGAGTTGCCAACAACATTGAAAATTTTATTGAAGGAATTAAATAATTTTTTGCAGATTTTTTAGCACCTAATTGATTTGATAAATACGCAGAAACACTACTTAAAAGCGCAATGCCAAATATAAAAATAATACTTGTAATAGCGCCCGAAATACTTACAGCAGCAAGAACATCAGTAGAATATCTTGCCCCAACAAAAACATCACCTAAAAATATAAGCGCAAAGCCAATACTTCCCATTATTATTGGCAATGATAAATCCAACAATTCTTTAGAATATTTTTTAAAAACGTCAAAACTATAATTCAAAAGATGTTCCTTTGCTCATCACTCTGTCATATCTGAAATAACTATAATATGGATTTGCACGCTTTATTATATCCAAATAATATTCATAATTTCTTTTGAAATCTAAAGTATTTTTATTGATATATTGAATAGAAATAACCGCCTCTTGCGCAGAAGCAACTCTATATATATCACATTGAGCTTTAATTTTACTATTTGATTTAACACATCTTGTTACGATAGAAGTTTGAGGACTTTTCAACACATAAATATAAGGTCTTGTATTGTTTTGTTCTTCCATCTTTTTTTTCATCATATTTAGAAAAACAAGAGAATTTACACTTGTACCCACATTGTGGCGGTATGAGTGGAAGATATAAGCCTCTGTCCAATTTCTATAACTTTGACCCTCTGGTACAAATTGAACAATTCTTTCTCGACCTTGTGTTCTATCATAAACCCTGTTCCAAACCTTATCATCAGGAAAATTTATTATGACAGTTTGATATGCAAAGCAAATACCTTGAATAATAGCTATTACAAATAAACTAAATATTATTAAAAGGAGATTTTTCTTTCGCATAAATTATTTCCACGTTTTCTTGTAATTTATTTTTTAGAGTTTTTAGAACTGGTCTTTCACTTTCAAAATGACCCATATCAATCACAATAATATTACTGTCTACAGCCGTATGATACTTCAAATCGCCCGTTATAAACGCATCAAAGCCTTTTTCTTCTGCATCTTTGATAAATTCACTTCCTGAACCTGAACATACAGCCACATTTTTTATGTAACTCTTTTTATTATTATTAACATATCTTGCGTTTTTTGACAATCTTTTAACGTGTTTTAAAAGATTATCTAAAGTAATCTCTTTTTTTAATTCAAGATATCTAACAAATTCTTCAGTCTCAAAAAATTTAACATCAAGTCTAAGTTCATCAATTAAAGTATCCGTTGTTCCACCTTTTGCTTTATCCAAATTTGTATGAGCACAATACATTTGAATATCTCTGTATTCAAGCGGAACATAAAACAACGGGTGATGAGAAATTATCATATCACATTTCTTTTTACGTGCTTGCGCCACAACATCATCTGTAATAGTCAAGGCAAGCATAACCTTATTAACTTCAATAATATTTTCGGCATCAACAATCCAACCAGAACAATCCCAAGCTTCTTGAGTATCAGGTGGTGCCATATTTTCTATTATCTCTGTTAATTTGTGTTTATTCATTGTTTTCTTTTTTAAAAATGTTTTCTAAACTTTCTACTGCATTTTCAACCATATCGTTCACTACAACATAATCATATTGTTTAGATTTTTCTTGTTCAGCCTCAACGCAACTCAATCTTTTTTGAATAGCTTCTTCTGTTTCTGTACCTCTACCGATTAGACGTTTTTTTAATTCTTCTAAAGAAGGCGGAGCTATGAAAATAAGAACAGCGTCTGGCATGATTTTTTTAATTTGTAAGGCACCTTGTGTATCAATCTCTAATAGCACATTTTGACCGTTATTTAGCGTTTCTTCAACAAAGGCTTTTTTTGTACCATAACAATTTCCAGAAAATTCAGCCCATTCGATAAATTCATTATTATCAACAGAATTTAAAAAATCTTCTCTTTCAACGAAGAAATAATGTTCGCCATGTTTTTCACCTTCACGAGGTTTTCTAGTTGTAGTTGAAACAGATAATTTTACATTCGCATTGTTATTTTTTAGTAATTGTTTTATTACTGTACCCTTTCCAACGCCTGATGAACCTGATATTATAAATAATTTATTCATATTAAGCCTCTATCTTTTCTTGAGATTGATTTTCTTCAACGTCTTCTATGCGTTTTTGTTTTTTAGCTTTTGCAGAAGAATATATTAAAATAACTATACACATTGCAATACCAATAATTGCAGAAGATATCCAAAATATCACTGCACCCAACCAACCATTGTTAAATTTAGATTGGAATAAGTCAATCATAAAACCTGTACCAGTTGAAGAAAGCACTGCACCAACATAACCACACATGCCAGTAAAGCCAAGCGCTGCCGAAGCAACTTCTTTTGATGTAGCTTCAAGCGCACAAACACCGCCCAACAATAATTGAGGACCTGCAGTAAATGCACCAATCATCGCTGCTAATACGTAATCAAATGGGTCATAAGTATTTATATGGAATAAGAATAAACAAGTTCCTAATCCAATAAAGAATAAAATATTGATAGGAATTCTACTACCAGAACTTGAACGGTCAGAAAACCAACCTGCAGCAATAGCACCCAATGAACCAACAACAGCAAGTGAACTTAATTTAGCAGTTGCAATTGCAAGTGTATCTCCTTTGTATTCCATTAAATATTTTACAAACCAATCCTCTGTACCAAAACGAATTACATATACGAAAGAATACGCAATCGCTAACAACCAAAGGATTTTATTACAAATGATATATTTTCTTAGCATTTCAAAATATGACATGCTATGTTTTTTCTCTTCTTCCTCTTTATCAATAGGTTCATTTTTATAAACATCTATATCAGGTAAGCCCATAGACTGAGGTCTATCACGCAATGCCCAAAATAAAATTAAACCTACAATAGTAACAGCAACCGCTTCAACGCAAAAAGCAACTTTCCAACCTAGTTTACCAATCAAGAGCCCTGATAACATAACTGTAAAGAACACGCCTAACTGGTGAGAAGTTGACCAGATAGACCATTTTGTTGCACGTTCTGATTTTGCAATCCAATATGAAAGGGCTTTTGCAATAGGAGGAAAAATCATTGATTGGAACCAACCGTTAGCACCCCAAAAGAAGGTCAGTACCCACAACAGAATCGTTGCAGAAGGCAATCCAAAAAATGATACGTGCCCTGGAGTAATAAATACTGCACTATATACAAAACATATATTTGCAATGGCAGAAATAATCATTGCTGTTGGCAAGAAAGTTCTGACATTACTACGGTCTGCTAAAATACCATTACAGAATTTACCAATCCCGTAAGTCATATACAATGAAGAACCTAAAATACCCAATTGAGTATTTGTATAGCCTAAATCTTGACCAATAAACGGCAAAGCTACCGCAATATTTTTTCTACAAAAATGGGCAACAATGTATGCAATATAAACAGAGATAAAAATTCTCCAAGTCCAATGCTTGTACATTTTATCCACTTTTTGCTTATCTTGAATTTCCTCTTTTATAGGAGGCTCTTTAAAATAATCTATTATGAAATTTGACATTAATCTTTCCTACTTACTTGTTATTTTTGGTAACGTGTACATTTTTTGTTTCTGAAATTTCATGACGAGCGTTTTGAAGGATTTCCTTTTGTTCTGGAGTAAGACTATTGCTATTGCATAATCTATCTACAAATCCATTATTTAATTTAACGGCTTTTTCCAAAGCACCAACTTCGTCAAGAACTTGTTTAATGTCTTTAAAATTATATGTGTAAGATTGTTTTGATTGATATGAAAGCACTTCACCTGTTTGAGAAGTAATAGCTTTTCCTCCTAACTCGAAATATAATCTAAAGACAGATTTTAAATCTTGTAATTCGGATTGAAGTGTAGTAACTGTATTTTGAATTCTTACAAATCTTTCAAATAAGTATTCAACATTTTCTAATTGAGATTCTTCCCATTTATTTTTTTGTAAGAATAATTTTTTAAGTTGTGGATAAGCTAGAGCAAGCCCCATAGTATCAGCCATCGCTCTGTGATGATCGTGAAAATCTACGTGAAATCTTGTACATAAATTTTCAAGGCCATGAGATTCTAATTCTGGATAAACTTCTTTAAACATATATTGAGAGTCAATACGTGCATTTTCCAAAGGTTTACCAAAGCATCTTAAAGAAGCTTCGTTCAAGAATTGGTAATCAAAAATAGCATTGTGTGCAACAATTGGATATTCGCCAATAAATTCCATAATTTGTGGCATAACTTCTGCCTCAGTTGGGGCATCTTTAACCATATCTTCTGTGATACCGTGAATTGCGATTGAAGATTTTCTAATGTGTTGTTGAGGATTTATAAGAGTTTGAAACTCGTCTTTTACCTTGCCATTTTCTAATCTTACTGCTGCAAACTCAATGATTCTTTCTTTTGTAAAATCAAGACCTGTTGTTTCTGTATCTAAAACTATTTCTATTACTTTTTTTCTTGCCATTTATCTTTCCAACTATCTAGTAATTTGTCTATAATAATATTAGGGTAACACAAAAATAATTTTTATGCTAATATAAAATTAATTGTAGGGAAAACAAAGGAGATAAGGTATGTCTAACGCAATGGATATAACTGAAGAAAATTTTAAAGCAGAAGTTTTAGAAGCTAAAACACCAGTTCTTGTAGATTTTTGGGCAACATGGTGTGGACCTTGCAGAAAATTAGCTCCAGTACTTGACGAAATCGCAACAGAAATGGGTGAAAAAGCTAAAGTAGTAAGAGTTAATGCAGATGAATGCTTGAATATCGCTAAAGAATATTCAATTTCTGGTCTACCAAGCCTGCTAGTTTTTGTAAACGGCGAACCTGTTGAAAGAATGGTTGGCTTAATGCCTAAATCAACAATTGTTGGTAATATTGAAAAACATTTATAATAAATAATTCAAACAAAAAAGAAGAAGGCAAAGCGTTTCACGCTTCGCCTTCTTCTTTTTAAAACTTGTTATGCTTGTTGAGTCTTTTTAGCTCTCTTATTATCAATATAATCAATAGCCTTATCAACTAAAAATCCAACTCCAATACCAATTGCAGTTGTTGCGACCGTATTTAAAACAGCAGTTGCAATTGTACCTTTTTTCATATTTTTTAAAAATTTATCTGCTGAAAAATCAGGTTTTTCAGCTTTTATTGCATCAAGCAAACCACTTCCTGCTTGCGCTAAATTTTGCTTAGCTGTAACGTAATTTTTTATAGTCGGATAAGATACAGCTAAACCTGTTGCAACACCAAGTCCAGCACCGACCATTGTTCCTTTATTGGATTTTGTTTTTAAAAATGATTGTTGATTATTATTGCCATAATTAGCGATTAAAGAAATTCCCATTTTTACACCTTTTTATCTACACAAGATGTAAGTTCACTGAAGAAAAAAGATTGACCAAAATTATTACAGGTTTTACAAACTTTTACAAATAAAAACCACCATTTCTGGTGGTAATTTATTTCTCTCTTCTCTCTCTTTAATAAATGAATCTTCAACTGCCTAAACAATTGATTTTCTATATCTGTCAACACGTGTTTCTGAAAGAATATTTTTCAACTTCATAATTGCTTGTGCGTGCAATTGACAAACACGTGATTCTGAAACTTCAATAGTTTCACCAATTTCTTTCAACGTCATATTTTCGTGGTAGTAAAGAACCATAATCATACGCTCACGTTCTGGTAGACGTTGTAATGCTCTTTCAAGTTCCTTTTTAACGTCTTTTTCTTCAAGCTCTTCGTGAGGAGTCAAAGAACGAGTATCTTCAATGGTATCGATAATTTCCATACTATCGTCAGAAGAACCTCTCTTATCATAAATAGAGCCAATTGAAGTATCTTCTGAAAGAATTTGATTAACCTTGTCTGGTTCAATACCTAAAAGTTCGCCGACTTCTGTATTTGTTGCCGCACGACCGAATTTTTGACGTAATTCTTCTTGAGCTTGTTTAACGTCTTTAATTTTCTTACGTGCACTTCTTGGTAAAAAGTCTTGAGAACGGATTTTATCAATAATATTACCTCTGATTCTCATAAGCGCATAAGTTTCAAATCTAGCGCCCTTATCAGGAGTATATTTTTCAATGGCATCAATTAAACCTTCAACACCATAACTTGAAATATCTTCTTCTGCAAAAGTAATTGGCAAAGAAACTTTAACACGATTTACGACATATTTTGTCAAATAAATATATTGAACAATAAGAGTATCTCTGACTTTTTTGTTAGATTTGTCGGCAAAATATGTATGCCACAATTTTTCTAACTCTTCGTCAGACATTCTTTTTATATTGTTGTAACCGTTATTAATTCCCTCTGTCATCCCTTTATTATTCCAAAAAATAAATAATTCTAGTCTGTTAGATATTTCAATTATATTAAAACCACCTAAAAGAACATCATATATTTAGATGAGATTATATGGGTAAATTGTCTCTCGCATTACTAGTTGCGTTGTCAGCGCTCGCGTTAAACGGCAACGCTCTCAACTGCAACGAAAAGCTCAACGTTTCCGTTGACAGTTGCTCGACTCTCGCTTCGCTCGTGCCTCTGCTCGCTTTTACCTACGTTTCCTTTTATCCGTAAGGCATTAGATTGGATAATATGCCTAACGGCTTAAAGTCAACTATGGAGACAGGCTCTCAAGCTTCGCCCTAGCTCAGCTGTTCGCTTTTACCTACGTTTCCTTTTATCCGTAAGGCATTAGATTGGATAATTTGCCTAACGGCTTAAAGTCAACTACGGAGACAGGCTCACAAGCTTCGCCCCAGCTCAGCTGTTCGCTTTGTCAAAAAAAAGGCTTCCGTGCCTTTGCTAACGCTTCCGTGCCTAATCGCAATAGTCGAACGTATTATACACACATTACTGAATTAGAGAGTAATCAAAATCTTCTATTGTTAGTCCCGCTGGAGGTCCAAAATTATTTCCTAACAATTGCATTAAACTACTTGCTGACATATCATCAGACTCTTCTTCCTTACCATTATTTTTTGTCAAATTATCAATCTCAATATCGAGCATATCAATTGCATTGTCAAAAACTTGTTCAAAAGCTTCCGCTTGCTCACTTTGCGAAACACTTATTGGACTATTTAATGCGTTATTATTCGTTAACGCTGGACTAATTAATAAATCCATATAGTTGTTTTCAATCATATTATCTGACATAGTGTATTCAAAAACCTCATTGCTATTTACAATCTTATTTTTAACAAAATTAAAACCGCTTCACATCATGCAAATAATGTATATTTTACTTGATTAAAAGCATGGGTTTATGTATAATAAACACTAATAAATAAGGAAGTATTATGCCATTCACATTTGAAAAACAATCCATTGAAGACGTAATCCTTGTAACACCTAAAGTTTTCGGCGATAACAGAGGATTTTTTATGGAAACTTATAAAAAATCGGATTTTGAAGCAAACGGTATCATGGGTGAATTTAATCAGGATAATCATTCAAAATCATCAAAAGGTGTTCTTAGAGGTTTGCACTTTCAAAAACAACCTTATGCTCAAGCAAAAATCGTAAGATGCCTAAAAGGTAGAATTTACGATGTCGCAGTTGATATCAGAAAAGGTTCTAAAACTTTTGGTAAATACGTAAAAGTAGAGCTTTCAGAAGAAAATAAAAAAATGTTATACATTCCAAAGGAATTTGCACACGGCTTTGTAGCTTTAACTGACGAGGTTGAAATTGCATACAAAACGCAAGGCGAATATCACCCAGAAGCCGATAGCGGAATTATGTGGAATGACAAAGACATCAACATAGATTGGGAAATCGATTTTGAACCAATCCTTTCTGAAAAAGATACTAAACACAAAACTTTAAGCGAAATATAAATATTAATTATAGGAGAAAATAAAGAATGAAATTATTAGTTACAGGTGGCGCAGGATTTATCGGAAGTTGTTTCGTAAGACACATCTTAAACACATATTCTGATTACAAAGTAGTAAACCTTGATGCACTTACATATTGTGGAAATTTAGAAAATTTAAACGACGTAAAAGATAATCCAAATTATACATTCGTTCACGGCAACATCTGTAATCACGATCTAGTTAGAGATATTATTAAAGACGTTGATTGTGTTGTAAACTTTGCAGCAGAATCTCATGTTGACAATTCAATCAAACACCCTGAAATCTTTGTTGAAACAAACGTTCAAGGTACATTGAATTTATTACAAGCTTGTAAAGAACTAGGTATTGAAAGATACTTACAAGTTGGTACTGATGAAGTTTATGGTTCACTAGGCAAAACTGGTTATTTCTATGAAACAACACCTATCCAACCAAATTCACCATATTCAGCATCAAAAGCAAGTGCTGACTTATTAGTTAGAGCATATTACGAAACATATAAATTACCAGTATTAAATACTCGTTGTTCTAACAACTATGGACCTTACCAATATCCAGAAAAATTAATTCCATTCTTCATTTCACAATTATTAAAAGGTGAAAAAGTGCCTGTATATGGCGATGGATTAAACGTAAGAGATTGGTTATACGTATATGACCACTGCAAGGCTATTGACGTAGTTCTTCACAAAGGCAGAGTTGGTGAAGTTTATAACATCGGTGGACACAACGAAAAAACAAATATGGAAATCACTCACTTAATCCTTGATGCAATGGGCAAAGACGAATCTTCTATTAAATATGTTGAAGATAGATTAGGACACGACAGACGTTACGCTATTGCAAACGACAAAATTCAATCAGAGTTGGGCTGGGAACCTTCTGTAACATTTGAAGAAGGTATTAAATTAACAATCGACTGGTATTTGAATAACCAAGATTGGATTAAATCAATCGAAAACAAGAAAGCGAGTCTTGTATAATGAAAATTCTTGTAACCGGCGCTAAAGGCATGCTTGGACAAGATTTATGTCCAGTACTTGAAGACGAAGACTTTGAAGTCGTTGAAACTGATATCAACAATCTTGATATCACAGATATTAATCAAGTTAAAAAAATGATTAATGAAGAAAAACCAGATATGGTAATTCATTGCGCTGGTTATACAAATGTTGATTTAGCAGAAGCAGAACCAGAAAAAGCAGAAAAGATTAACGTTCTTGGTACCGAAAATCTTGCAAAGGTTTGTGGTAAAAACGATATCACAATGCTATATATTTCAACAGATTATGTTTTTGACGGAACAAATGACAAACCTTATAAACCAGAAGACGAACCAAATCCTCAAAGTGTTTATGGTAAAACAAAAAGAGCAGGTGAAATTCTTGTTCAAAAATATTGTGAAAAATATTATATTGTAAGAACAAGCTGGTTATACGGACATCACGGCAAAAACTTTGTTGAAACAATGATATCTATTTCTCAAAATCCAGAAATAAAAGTTGTAGACGACCAAACAGGGTGCCCAACTTGGACAATGGAATTATGCAACGGCATTGTAAACTTAATCAACAAAGAAGCACCTTATGGCATTTATCACATTTGTGGTAGCGAACCTACGACTTGGTACAACTTTGCAAAAGAAATTTATCATCTAATGAAGCTAGATGTAAATTTAAAACCTTGCACTACTGAAGAATATCCAAGACCTGCAAAACGACCTCATTACTCTGCATTAGATAATGACGGAATTTGCAGAAACTGGAAATTAGCACTAAAAGATTATATAAAATTAAGAGATTAACTTTTAAATAATTCATATTTGGAGTAATATTTTCGTATGTTTTTCAAAAAATATAAAAATCATTATAGTTTAAACTTTTTTGCAACATGTGGTTGGATAAATCTTTTAGGATTTGCGACATCATACCTAGGGCAACTTATTCAAGTATTGCTCCAAAAGAATGAATCACTTGATGCAATTATCCCTGCCATTATAAGCATTAACTGGTTTTTTGTAGTTTATACTGTAATAACATTTTTCATTTTTATGCTAGAAAACTTTTACGAAGTGAGAATAAATGACACAAAATTTTTAAATAATGGTTTTATTGATTTTTTGAGAATTATAGGCACATTTTTAGCAAGTATTCCATTTGCGTTTTTATTTGCTGCATTCTTATTTATAAAATTCTAATACAATAGAGAGGAAAATTTAACATGAAAGGTATTATCCTTGCCGGTGGAGCTGGGACAAGACTTTATCCAAGTACAATGGTTGTTTCAAAACAATTATTACCAATATATGATAAACCAATGATTTATCACCCAATTTCAGTGCTAATGCTTGCTGGAATAAGAGATATTTTAATTATTTCAACACCAAAAGATTTACCAAATTTTGAAAAACTTTTAGGCGACGGCTCACAATTTGGTCTAAGATTTCAATACAAAGAACAACCAAGCCCAGACGGACTTGCACAAGCATTCATTTTAGGTGAAGAATTTATTGGCGACGATTCTGTTGCATTAATCTTAGGTGATAATATTTTCTATGGTCCAAGATTTTCTGGAACATTAAAATTCACAGCGAAACAAACACAAAAAGTTGGTGGAGCAACAGTTTTTGCATACCACGTAAAAGATCCTCAAAGATTTGGTGTTGCAGAATTTGATAAAAAAGGAAAAGTTTTATCTTTAGAAGAAAAACCAAAACAACCTAAATCAAATTACGCTGTTACAGGTTTATATTTCTATGACAACAATGTTGTAGAATATGCTAAAAACTTAAAACCTTCTGCAAGAGGCGAGTTAGAAATTACAGACTTGAACAAAATTTATCTTGAACAAGGTAAATTGAATTGCGAAGTTCTTTCAAGAGGTTTTGCGTGGTTAGATACAGGAACTCACGCATCATTATTACAAGCAGGTCAATACATTCAAACAGTTGAAGAAAACCAAGGTATTAAAATTGCTTGTCTTGAAGAGATTGCATATAGAATGAAATTCGTTTCAAGAGAACACTTGAGAAAACAAGTTGAACAATATAAAAACAACGAATATTATGACTACATTAAACGATTAATTGAAACTGAATAGGAGAAGTCTTGAAAAGAATTTTAATTACAGGCGGTGCAGGTTTTATCGGAAGTCATTTATGTGAAAGACTAATTAATGACGGAAACGATGTTATATGCCTTGATAATTTTTTTACAGGCTCAAAAGATAATATCAGACATTTAATTGGGAACGACCACTTTGAACTTGTAAGACACGATATTACAAAAGAATATCTTGCAGAAGTAGACCAAATCTACAATTTAGCTTGTCCTGCAAGTCCAGTAAGTTACCAATACAATCCAATTAAAACAATTGAAACATCAGTTATTGGTGTTACGCATATGTTAAACCTTGCAATCCCTTGTAAGGCAAGAATTCTACAAGCATCAACAAGCGAAGTCTATGGCGACCCTACAATTCACCCACAAGTGGAAAGTTATTGGGGAAATGTTAACCCCATTGGCATAAGAAGTTGTTACGACGAGGGTAAACGTTGTGCTGAAACCTTAATGATGGATTATCATAGACAAAAAGGCGTTGATATTAGAATTATCAGAATTTTCAATACTTATGGACCTAATATGGACGTAAATGACGGTAGGGTTGTTTCAAACTTTATTGTTCAAGCTCTACAAAACAAAGATATAACTATTTATGGTGATGGTTCTCAAACTCGTTCATTCTGTTATGTTTCTGATTTAATCGAAGGAATGATTAAAATGATGAACAATGAAGAAAATTTTATTGGACCAGTAAATTTAGGAAACCCTTCTGAGCGAAGCATTTTAGAATTTGCAAAATTGATTATTGAAATGACAAATTCAAAATCAAAAATTATTTATAAACCACTTCCAAGTGATGATCCTATCCAAAGAAAACCTGATATTTCTCTTGCAAAAGAGAAACTTAACTGGGAACCAAGTGTTGATATAAAAGAAGGTATCTCTAAAACAATTGAATACTTTGATAATAAATTACAGGAGTTAAAATAAATGAAAGGTATTATATTAGCCGGTGGAGCAGGTACTAGACTTTACCCAGCATCATTACCAATATCAAAAATTTTATTGACAATTTATAATAAACCTATGATTTATTATCCACTTTCAACATTTTTGAGAGCAGGAATTAAAGATATTCTTATCATCACAAATGAAGCTGATTACGAAAACTTCAGAAAACTTTTGGGTGATGGATCTCAAATCGGCATAAATATTAAATACAGAATACAATATGTTCAAAAAGGTATTGCTGATGCGTTTTTAATCGGTGAAGATTTTATTGAAAAAGATTCTGTTGCATTAATTTTGGGCGACAACATTTTCTACGGCAAAGATTTTGGCAATTTAATGAAAAATGCTATTAATAAGAATACCGGAGCAACCGTTTTTGGATATAAAGTTCCTGATCCTGAAAGATTTGGTGTTGTAGAATTTGACGAAAATCAAAAAGCAATTTCTCTAGAAGAAAAACCAAAACAACCTAAATCAAATTATGCTGTAACAGGTTTGTATTTTTACGACAACAATGTTTGCAAATACGCAAGAGAGCTAAAACCTTCTGCAAGAGGTGAATTAGAAATTACAGATTTGAACAAAATCTATCTTGAAAAAGGCAAATTAAATGTTGAACTTCTTGGAGACGATTTCGAGTGGCTTGATACAGGAACTCACGATTCTATGTTAGAAGCTTCAAACTATGTACAACAAGAAGAGCAAAAAGGAGTTTCAATTGGCTGTATTGAAGAAATAGCTTACAAAGAAGGATTTATTTCATCAAAAGATTTGTGGAAAGAGCTTGAAAAATACGGCGATAAAAATGAGTATTACAACAATATAAAAAAATTACTCGTTTCAAATAATTAAAAAAGAAAGACTCGATTTTTTCGGGTCTTTTTTTTTGCAAAAATCCACCAATTAAACCATGTCAAAATAATAAAAAAATTATAAAATATACTAACAAAGGTTGATTTTTTAAGAAAAAAAATTAAAAAGTAATCTGTGGGGAGAAGTATTATGAAGATAAAAATAAATTTAGCAAAACTATTAATTGGTATGGTTGCATTGAGTTCAGTAGCTTACGCAAGCAACGTAACTCTTCAAGGTGCAATAAACAAATATAAAGCAGGAAACTATACAGGTTGTATTCAAGATTTAGAAGTTTATACAAGAAGTGAACGATCAAATGCACTTGCATATTATTACTTAGCAATTGCAAATGTTCAAGCAGGCAGAAAAACTAACGCAATTCAAGCGTACGACAAAGTGCTTGCTCTTAGACCAAATGAAACTTTATTAGATTATGCAACAAAAGGTAAGGTTTGCTTAGAAGAACCTGATTTATGCTACAAAAACAACACTATAAAAGAACAAGATACAGAATTAGACAAATTTATTAAAGACAAAACACAATTCGTATACAAAGGTGCTCAACAAGAAACAACTAAGAAAAACTTAGATTCATTGAGAAACCGTATCAATTCTGATGAAGAAATCAACAGATTTGAATTTGAAGAATACGAAAAAAGCAGTAACAAAACAGACGACTTAAACAAGGCAAAAGTTGCAACAGAAGCTCCTAAGAAAGAAAGAGTTAACAGCAAAATGCCTTCAAATGACGAAGTTGTAGCTGCAATAAAAGTTTTAAATCAAGCAGGTTTGGGTAGCATTGTAACTCAACAACCTGCACAACAACCATCAACACAAGTTGCACAAAACACTCAAAATCAACAAATGCAACAACAAATGATGCAAATGATGATGGCACAACAACAAAATCCATACGCTGGCATTTCTGCTATGCTTGGCGGTAACAACAATAACAACAATAGTTCTAACCAATTTATGAACATGTTACCTCTATTCATGGCACAAGGTCAAAATGGTGAAAAAGGTGGACTTAGCCCAGAAGTTATGCAAGCAATGTTGATGAATTCAATGATGCCTGATTTAACTTTCAGCTCAAGCAACAATAATAGATAATTAAACTTACAAAAAATAAAAGGATAGTGAATTTATGAAATTTAACACAACAAGATTTGGCGAAATTGAAGTTGACGAAGGGTTAATATTCAATTTTGAATTACCTATTTTAGGTTACGAAGACAAAAGATATGTTATGATTGACGTAACAGAAAACCCTATTTTCAAATGGTTACAAGCGGTTGATACACCAGAAGTATCATTCCCAATAACAACTCCTGCAGTGTTTGGACACGATTATTCATTTGAATTACCAACAAGCGCAGAAAAAACTCTTGAAATAGGCGGTGCAGAAGACGTAATGGTATTCAACATTGCTTGTATTCCAGACAAAGCGCCAAAAGATTCTACAATCAACCTTCTTGCTCCATTAATTTTCAATATCAAAAACCACAAAGCTGGACAAGTTATTTTATCAGATAGTGGTTTTAGCACAACTGAAAAGTTGTTCAAATAAAAAAGTTAGACAATTAATGAGAGAAGAAAGAATATGTTAATTTTAGCAAGAAAAAACGGACAAAAAATAATCATCAATGATAATATTGAAATAACAATTTTAGAGTCAAAAAACGACAACTGCAAAATCGCTATTGAGGCTCCAAGAGACGTAAAAGTTTATAGAGAAGAAGTTTATAAACAAATCAAAAGCTCTAACCAAAAGAGTACAAGTTCTCTATCAGATTTAGGTCAAATCGCAGGATTAATGCCTAAAGCTGACGAAGCGACAGCTAAGAAAAAGACTGTAATTATTAAAAAGAAACCAGAATGATATCAGAATACGAATTAGCAAAAGAAAAGCTAATCAATTTAGATTTAAAAAATTGCGAAGATTATTTTAGAAAAAATAAATTATATTTAGAGCTAGGTTACTGTGAACTTTTGAAGGGTAACCTAGAGAACTCTAAAAAATTATTCGCAAATATTTCAAACTATAACCCTCGTGCACATTGGGCATTAAGAATGATTCAATTTATCGAAGGTTATGTAACTTTTTTGCCAACTTATTTTGAAATCAGAAACTTTCTGGAATTAGACATTGATTTACTATTAAAAGCAAATAAAATAGAATGGGTTGAAAACATAATCAACGGCGACGACTTATTTTATTCTGTAAATAGCGAAAGCTATAAATTTATTGCAAGAGTCCTAATGTACGACGATTACCCCGAAATCGCAAAAATTTACCTTGATAAAGGTATAAACAATTCGTATGGAGACCCAGAATTACACATTATTTTAGCAGATTATTGGCTTTATAAAAAAGACCGTGAAAAAGCTATCAAAACACTAAAAAACTGTGCAAGAATTCTTCCGGACTATTATCCAGCGAAAAAGAAATTAATAGAATTAAACGCTATCTAAAAATAGTTTGATTTCTGTCTGCACCAACGCTTACGATTGATACCGGAACTTCAAGAAGTTCTTCAATTCTTGTTATATATTTTTTTGCATTTTCTGGCAAATCATCATATTTTGTTATATCAGAAGTCTTTGATTTCCAACCTTTATGAACCTCATAAACCGGTTCTAAATACTTGTGAATTAAAGTATTTGTTGGATAATCAGTATAAACTTGTCCATTACGAGAATCTTTATACGAAGTCGCAATTTTTATTTCATCAAAATCATCAAACACATCTAATTTTGTAAGAGCAACATTTGTAACTCCACCAACAAGCGCTGTATAACGAGCATTTACTGCATCAAACCAACCAGTACGACGTTTTCTACCTGTTGTTGTACCGAACTCTTTACCAATTTGTTGAATGCTTTCACCGTCTTTATCAAACAATTCTGTTACAAAAGGACCTTCGCCAACTCTTGTTACATAAGCCTTATAAACACCAATAACTTTTTTAATTTGAGAAACAGAAAACCCACTCCCGCAAGCCGCATAACCAGATACGGCATTTGAACTTGTTACATAAGGATATGTACCCCAGTCAATATCAAGCATTACGCCTTGTGCGCCTTCAAATAAGATTTTTTTATTTCTAAATTCTCTAACCAAGTTTTGCCAATCAAAACAAACATATTCGTCTAAAATTTCTTTGTATTTTTTGCAATATTCTAAAATTTCTTCTTTTGAATATGTTTTTTCACCATAAACTTTTTCTAAAATAGCGTTCTTTTGAGGAAGAATGACATCAATTCTTTCGTTCAAAGTTTTTTCATCAAACAAATCTTGAACCTTTAAAGCTGTTCTTGCAATTTTGTCGCTATAAGTAGGTCCAATACCTTTTTTAGTTGTACCAATTTTTGATTTTTTTAGAGAGTTTTCACTCAACCCGTCCATTTGAATATGATAAGGCATTGTTATTGTTGCAAGAGGGCTAATTTTTAGATTTGATAAATCAACACCTTGAGATTTTAGTTCATTAATTTCTTTTTCCAAAGTTTCAGGGTGAATTACGCAACCATTTCCGATAAAACAAGTTTTATTTTTGTACAAAATACCAGAAGGAACTAAATGGAACTTATAAGTTTGACCTTCGTGAACAACTGTATGACCGGCATTACAACCACCTTGAAATCTCACAATCAAATCTGCTTGTTCAGATAACAAATCTGTAATTTTTGCTTTACCTTCGTCGCCCCATTGAGCACCGATAACAACAGTATTTTCCATATTTAGCCTCTTTTTCTTAATTCATTTATCAATTCTAGAACAATTTTATTCAAATCACCAACAATTCCAACATCTGCGATATCAAATATTGGTGCATTTTCGTCATTATTTATTGCAATAATTTTTCCTGAATTCTCCATACCAACTTGATGTTGTATAGCGCCAGAAATACCAATTGCAATATATGTTTTTGGAGAAACAGTCTTACCTGTTTGACCAACTTGTATTGAAGAATTTGCTAATCCTAAATCAACAGCACCACGAGTTGCAGCAACTTTTGCACCTAAAAGTTTTGCTAATTCTTCTAACATACTAAAATCTTTTACGCCTTTTCCGCCAGCGACAAGAATATCTGCTTTTTCAATATCGTTTGAATTATCAGAATTTGATTTAATAAATTCTAACAACTTAACTCTTGATTGAATATTTTCAAGATTTGGATAAACCTCAATAAATTCAGTATTTTTCAACTCAACATTTTCAGAAATCTTTAAAACATTAGGTCTAACAGTAGCCATTTGCGGATAATTTTTTGACAAAATTGTCGCCATTACTTTGCCACCAAAAGTTGGTCTTGTTGCCGCAAGTTGAAGTTTATCATTTATATCAAGTTTTGTACAATCGGCTGTCAAACCAGTATTTAACTCACTTGCAATTCTTGGAGCTAAGTCTCGACCTTGTGTCGTTGCACCAATCAAAAATATTGAAGGTTTTATTTCTTTTATCAAATCAATAACAGCTTTTGAATAAATATCAGTTGAATATTTTGAAAATTTTTCATTTTTCAAAACATAAACTCTATAAAACGCTTTAAGAGAATTTTTAATATTATCTAAATTTTGCCCATTCGTAAGCAAAACAGCTTCAACGATTTCACCGTTTAATTTTGCAGAAAGCTTTTGCGCTTCAGAAGCCAATTCATTTACAACCTCTAAAACCTCGTTATTTCTTGTTATTTGAGCATATACCAAAATCCCTTTATTATCAGTCATTTATATTCTCCAAAATAACAGTTAATGCTTCACCCATTGAATTTGGTTTAATTTTTAAACCAGCTCTTTTGTGTTCAGGTCTGAAAGCCTTGCTTACATACGTTGGAGAGCCTTTTATTCCAACCTGTTCTGCCGAAAGTCCAATGTCCTCCATTGAATAAAAAGGAACAATTGATTTTTGAGCAAATTTAAAACCGTTTATAAGTGGTCGAGATAATTCATAATCAGGTTTAATCATTGATAAAACGCAAGGCAATTTCGCATCAACAATTTCTTCACCGTCTTCAACAACTCTTTTTACTTGTACACGTTTTTCATCAATTTCTAAAATTTCTTTTACAAAAGTTACTTGAGGTAAACCCAGATTTTGCGCAAGCATAGGTGGAGTTTGAGCAGTGTCGCCGTCAATTGCAAATTGACCACACAAAATTAAATCGACATTTCCAATCTTACTTTTTATAGCATTAGCCAAAGTTCTTGAAGTAGCAATTGTGTCAGCCCCAGCAAACTTTTTATCAGAAACCACAAAACCTTTATTAACACCCAAAGCCAAAGATTTTCTAATAATATCCTCAGCTTGATTTGGCCCCATCGTAAGAGAAATTATTTCAACATTTGAGAAAGTCTTCTTAATACGTAAAGCAGCTTCAATCGCATATAAATCGTAAGGGTTCAGAATGCTTTCCAAACCCTCACGTTGAATGGTATTATTTTCAGTCCACTTGATATCAGATGTATCTGGAACTTGTTTAACACATATTGCAATTTTCATTATTTTTTAGCCTGTTTAGCTTGTACACTCAAAGCTGCATTGTGTGCCATCATATATACTGAACAAATTTTGAATTTTTTCAAGTACCAAGCACAACTCTCTTGCATACAAACCTTATCCATGTCGCTACCAGCTGACATTAAAGGACAAAACGGAATATCTTTTGGATTTGGCATAATCTACACCTTAACCTTGTTTCAATAAATTACAGCTTTCATCACGTTTACGTTCTTGATCTTTGTAAACTCTTGTTCTGTTGATAACTTCATCAAAGTCAATTTTGTGAGCATCAAAGTCAGGACCGTCAACACAAGCGAATTTAACTTCACCACCAACAGTCAATCTGCAAGCACCACACATGCCTGTACCGTCAACCATAATTGGGTTCATACTTGCTTCTGTGTAGATACCTTTATCTCTTGTTAAATCAGCAACAGCTTTCATCATTGGCATTGGACCAACTGCGATTGCGTAATCAACTTTTTCGTTTTCCATAATTCTTGCTAATACTTGTGTTACAAAACCTTTTTCACCTAATGTACCGTCATCAGTAGTAATAAATAATTCTGTACAAGCATCTTTCATTTTATCAGCCCAGAAAATTAAGTCTTTGTTTCTAGCACCCATAATCATATAAACTTTGTTACCAGCTTCTTTGAAAGCTTTTGAAATCAAATAACAAGGTGCTGCACCATAACCACCAGCTAAACAAACTACTGTACCATAGTTTTTGATATCTGTTGGTTTGCCTAAAGGACCAACTAGGTCAATTAATTCTTCACCTACATTTAAAGCTGCAAGTTTTTTAGTTGTATAACCAACTGCCATAAATACCAATGTTAAAATACCATTTTCTTTATCAACATCAGCGATAGTCAAAGGAACTCTTTCGCCTTCTTCTTCAACTCTAAATATAATAAATTGTCCTGCTTGAGCGTTTCTCACCACGTAAGGTGCTTCAATTTGAATTTCGTATTGGTTAGGACAAAGTTCTTTTTTTGAAATAATTTTATAACCCATGTTTTGTTTCCTTATCTAATAAATTGTACAATTAAATTATACACCAAAAATGCTTATAATTTCACGCATGTATATTCTGGACATTTTGAAAGTCTATCTTCAATTTCTTCAAAAGTAAGTAAACCCTCTGTTGCGCCAAACTTTGATACTACAGAAGAAGAATTTACAGAAGCATACATCAATGCTTTACAAATATCCATATTAGTTCTACCTAATGCAGCACTGAATGTAGAAGCAAACGCATCACCTGCGCCTAATGTTGAAACAACATCGCCGTCAAATACTGGACAACAATAATAGTTTTTGCCGTCGTATGCATATGCACCATTTCCACCGTCTGTGATTACAACGATTTGATTTGTTCTTGTTTTCAACATTTCTAACATCTTAACAACATCTGGATGAATTGTTTCACAAGAATATTTTTTATCTGATGTATCGGGTCTTACTTGAATTTTTGTACTCATCATTGCTTCTTCTTTATTCATTACAACAACGTGAGCCTCTTCTAAAATTCTTTTTAAATAATTAAAACCTTTTTTAATACTTGTAGTACCTGCATTAAAACAAATTTTGATATCATGTTCGTTTGCAAAATCAACAATAGGTTCAAGGACTTTATTACTATCACCATTCAAAGGTGCAATATAAATAAATCTAGCATCTTTTAACGCATCGAAATTGATTTCTGCTTTTTTAATCTGTGCATTAGCACCACGGTGTGCAAGAACTGTTCTATCACCTTGGAAGCTTACCAAAATTATTGAAAAACCAGTACTTGCATTTTTATCTTGAATAATATTACTCAAATCAATGTTTTTATTTTCAACACCTGCAAGAACACCTTTTGCATAAATGTCATCACCAATCTTAAAAATAGCACCTGTTGAAAAACCTAAGTTTGCAAAGTTTACGGCTGTATTAACTCCGCCACCACCTACTGTTGAATCAAAATTCGTAATATCAATTTTTGAGCCGTACGGATAACTCATAAATTCTGATTTTTTATCTGTAGAACACACTGATACAATATTTGCATCATCGCATCTTACAAAAACATCTACCGTAGCAGAACCAATTGTAATTATATCAGCCATATTTCACCTCTATTCTTGAATAATTCTAGCTGGGAAACTGTTTCTCAATAACTCGTTTAATAATTGTTCAGCTTTGCTTCTTTCTGTGAAAGAGCCTACTTGCAATGTATATGAACCATTTACCATTTTAATAAATGAAGAAACACCAACATCTGAATCTTGAAGAATTGATTGAGCAACTCTTGCTTGTTCAACAGTTGCATATTTACCAACACAAACCTTTAAAATTTTGTTGTAAGTAGGTGTAACAGGTTTTGTTTCAACCTTTTGAACAGGTTTTTCAACTTCTTGTTTTTGAATAGCGTAAGGAATAACAACTTTTTCGTCCAATTCTGGAACTAAAGTATCTTCTGTCATTCTTTCTTTTATTGTTTCATCTTCAACTTTTTTATCAATTGCTTGTTTAACAACGCCTTGATCTTCTTGTTGAATAAATTTAAGTCTATCGTCAATAAATCTTTTTACGCCTAAACCTGTTTCTTTTGGTTCAACTTCTTCCTCATCACCAATAGCAATATCAACATCTGGAGATAAATGTCTTGCAACTGCAGTGAAGAACAACAACATTACTAAAAAGGCTGTTAAAAACAATAAAAATAAGCTTTGATAGTTATTCTTTTTATCTTTTTTATATTTGCTGTAATTCATATAACCAGGTGTTTTCATAATTATTCAGTAACTCCACGAACTTTTGTACCTGCTAAATAAATATCATCTAATTCTTCTGAATATCTTTGCATAACTTTTTTTGCGAATTCATCAATATCAGTAATATGTAAATCTGTTTCTAAACCAGCAGCCTTAATTGGTGCGCCTTCTGAATTAATATTCAAACCTGTATGAATTAGAATTGAAGTCATTGATTTTGTGCAAATTGAAACTGATAATTTTTTATCATCAACGTACAAGTCATCACCGCTACGTTTAACAATTATACCCATATCTTCTAAAACTTCTTTAATTGTTGTCATCAAAAGTCTTTGTTTCAAAACACCTTCTGTAATATCTGCACCGAATTGTTCTGTGATAAAACTCAACATATATTTGCTATAAATAGGTTCATTATTGATAACATCTTCAATATCAACCATTTCAGTTAATTTAACTTCGCACTCACCTTTAAAAGCTACAATTGCATCACCCATCATTTCAAAGTTTTTGTAAATCCAGTGTGGTGCTAATTGTGAGCCGATATATTTAATTTCTTTTTCTATTAATTTTGTTTTCATTTTCATATTTCCTATTTGCTATATTAACATTCTAAATTAAAAAAGTTTTTTAATAAAGTCCTCAGCATTATTTTTTTTCAAAGCCTCAATCAAATGCAAACAAGATTCACATTTACCACAATTTTTCTCACCGCCAAGATAACAGCTGTGAACATTTTCTAAAGGTGCATTTAATTCAATAACCTTTTTAACAATTTCCTCTTTATCCATATCAATCAATGGTATCAATATTTTAGGCTGAATTAATGTAGAATATTCAAATTCTGCCTCAACTCTTTTTGCAAACTCTAACGTATTATCAGGAAAAGTTTGACCTTCTTCTTTATTTGCGCCGATGATAATATAATTGTAGCCATAACTATCGGCAAAGCTACCTGCGATATTCAAGAATAAGCCGTTTCTATTAGGAACCCAAACCGCCTTCATATCATAATCTTGCGGAACTTCTTTATCACTTACAAGTGCAGTTTGAGTAATTTCTTTTAGAAAATCTAATTTTATAATTTTGTGTTCTACATTATAAAATTCGCAAATCTTTTTAGAAGCTTCAATCTCTTTATCCAAAGCTTTTTGACCATAATCAAATGTAATAGCCAATTCGCAATTATATTTTTCTCTTGTCATAGCAAGACAAGCTAATGAATCTAAACCACCTGATAGTAAAATTATTGATTTCATAAAACCTTCCTTATTTCACCCATGATTTTAGCATAAAAAAAAAGCAAAAATCTTTGATTTTTGCTTGTATTTAATAAATTTATGAATGGTAAGTAATTTAAATTTTTAAAACTTTTATAATCTATTAGATGTAGTTCATAATAGAAATGTTCATCAATTGAGAAGAAATTGAATAACTTGCTTGTAATGCGTATTGAGATTGCATCCATTCAGTAACAAGTGATGAAATATCTGCATCTTCTAATGATGATTTTAATGCTGTTAAATTTGTTACATCATTATCATAAGCACTTATTAATGTATCAAATCTATTACCAGCTAAACCAATTTTAGCTTTATTTGCAGCCAAGTTTACAACGCCTTCATCTAAACCACTCATTGAGTGCATAATGCCGTCATAATCATTTGCTTCTAAAGCTGCTGATAATTCGTACAATGATGATAACAAGCCACCTTCACTGTTTGCATCTGTTGCAACAGTTGATTGAGGTTCACCAGTTTCTTGATTAATACTGAATGTAGTTTTAACAGTACCTTTACCATAAATATCAGAACCAATGATACTTAATTCTTCTTCAATACCGCCTTCACCAATTAAAATTTTTCTTGGTTCGTTTGTACCGTTATAATTGATATTTGTTGTTGAAGTTACTAAGTCATCAACCGGAACTTCATCTTCTGTACCTGCAACATACCATTTGTATTCAGTTTCACCAACTAGTTTTTTAATTTCCATATCATATTCAGCTTTAGTAGTATCACTTGGAACTACATGATATGTACCGTCATCATTTTTTGTAATTGTACTACCTTTTGTAGTTTCTGTTGTATATGGTTTTTGTAATGAAGCTGTACCACTGAATAAATATGTATCACCATATTCAGTATTAGCCAATGATTTCATTGTTTCAATAATACCGTCAACTTCTTGTTTGAAAGCATCGATTTCTGTTTGAGAATAACTTCCGTTTGCAGCCATTAATGCAATATCTTTTGCACGAGACAATTTTGTTTCCGAAGTTTTAATTGTATCGTTTGCAGCATTCAATTCATATTGTGCTGATTGCATATTTTTGATATAGCCGTTGTATAAGTTAATTTCTCTTTTTGCACTAAGAATAGACTTTGCAGCAACAGCATCATCAGTAATAGAGTTAATCTTTTTTTGTGTAGACAACTGAGTTGATAATCTATTAAATTTACCTTGCGTACTAGCCATGTAATTTACTAATGAATTTGACATTTGGCTTGATGTTGTTCTTGTTAACATAATTTATTCCTTTGTGTAAATTTTATTTCTTTCTCTACTTAACTTATATCCTTTTACTTAATTACGCACCTAAGCTTACCAGTGTATTTAAGATATCACAGCAAGCGTTGAAAACCCTTGCAGAAGCTTGATACGAACGTTGATATTTAATCATATCTGTTAACTCTTCGTTCAAGTCAACACTTGTTTCGCTCATTAATCTATCTTCAATAGATTTAACAATTGATTCTTGTGAAGTACCTTGGTTTTCAATACTGTCCGCTTGAATACCAATTTTTGAAATACCTGACATCAAGAAGTCTTCTGGTGCAAGATTGCTTAATTTTGAATTAGTTGTTGAATTTCTTGTATTCAAAACATCAATCATGCTTTTACCATTACCAACTCCAAATCTATCTGGATTGCCGTCTAATGTGATAACAGTGTTTCCGTTTGCATCAGTAACCTTAGTAAAAAACGCATTAACATCTTTACCTGCTTCTCTTGTAACTTTTGCAACTGCTAATTTGTCAGAATCAGTTCTTAAAATATTATTAACAGAAATGTTTCCAGCTGTTAAAATATTTGAACCGTCATTTGTTACAAAGAAGTCTTCTGTTGGTGCAGCTAAAATCATATTGCCATCTGCATCTGTTGAAATTGCCATTGCAAAATCTTTAGCATTTTTATCTGGAGTTCCGTCAGCATTCCAGCCTTGTTTTTGAATACTGTTTAATGTTTCAGCAAAACCTTGTGCTAAGTTATTCAATAAATCGATTGCAGTTTGTACAGTTAAATCAGTATCGCTTTTACCACCCATATCAAGGATTGCGCCAATACTTCCGCCTTGAATTTGGTCATTAATATTTGCTTTTAAAAGTTTGCCGTCAGCATCTACTAGATTGATTGTAACTCTTTGGTCATCTTCAATTGTATTGTTAGCTTCCATTGAGAACTTAGCAGTTAGAGTTGTATGTCTAACTAATTCTCTATCACCTAGAGATACTGTTGCAACACCGTTATTATCGATTGTTGTAGTAATGTCTAAATAATTAGACAATTCACTTAATATAGCATCTCTTTGGTCATACAAGTTATTAGCAGCTGAATTTAAAGTACCAGAGCTTACGATTTGTTTGTTAATTTGAACTAAGTCGTCTAACAAACTATTAGCTTTATTAACATTATCAGCTAATTGAGAAGCGTCCATTGATGCGCCTGTACCATCACCAACTAATGTTGTTCTGTAATCTGTTAAATCTTTGTATTTTGAATTTAACAAAATAGCAACATTATTAGCTTTTTCAATGTAATCCATTCTTGATGTTTTATCTGTAGGTTTTTGTTGCAAGTTTGTTGCAGCAGTATAAAAATCATCAAAAGCTTTTGATAAACCACCATCAGATAATTCTTCAACTAAAGTTGTAATGTGATTAGAAATTTCTGCAGCAGTAGAGAAATAAGCTAATTTTGAATTATTATTTCTACCATATTCTGCTAAATATTCATTTGAATATCTAGAAATAGACGCAATTTGAACCCCAGCATTACGATATGCTTGAGTTTGAGCGTTTAAAGCTTGTGTACCACCTAATGCACGAGTAGCCAAATTAACACGTTGCTTAGAATACCCAGTAGTATTCATGTTAGAAACGTTGTTTTGTACCACGTTAAATGCTAGTTGATTTACTTGCATGGCATTTACTGCCATTGTTAATGCTGAATTGATTGACATTTAAACTCCTTTTTAAGCGTCTTCACAAACTGAACTAATGCCCATGCCAGAACCTTGACTGTTCTTTCCGTGACAATCATATCCTGTCGACTGTGGTGTGCATGCTTGGATAATAATATCAAGCACCTTATTTGACATTGTTAGTCCATGTTTTATTAGTTCCACATTTGTTTGCTCTAATAACGTGATTTTCTTAGAAACTTCATTAAACTTAACTTTAAAATTTTTAAATTCCTCTGCTAAAGGACTGTTAATTTTCTCCGCTTCTTCGATAATTTCAGATATATTCATCTCATCGACCCCTAGTTGTTGAACAATTCTTAATCTTTCATTATTCAAATCAACCAACAATGAATGTGTTTCTAAAATTAAATCATCTGTTAATTTTAGTGCATCTGGATTCATTTTTATTAATGCTTCTTTTTTTTCTTCATATAAATCTGCCATTTTTGAATATGCAGAATATATTTCGTTGAAAACTATTTCTAATTGTCCTAATATTTGTTCGTTCATTTTAAAATTTTCCTCTTATTATAATGTAAAATCTGCGATTACGCTTCTTCCATATTTTAAACCGTATTTAATATCATCAACTGTTAAATCATCAGTACCAACACATTTTGCTAATTCTTTAATTTCTGAGATATTTTTATTAATTAATAAATCCTGTGTATCCTTTAAGTCAATGCCGTTTGACGTTGTGTCTACAACTTGCATTGCTTCTCTTACTGGTTTTTGTGCAACGCTGAATGCTTTTGTTGCATTTAACATGCTAATTGGATTTGTTACACCTGAATTTATTCCTAATACCATTTTATAATTTCCTTACCTTACCCATTCATTAATTTTAATTTAATTTATTACTTACTCACTTAGATTTTTTAGTTTACATATCTTTCCATTTGTTGATAAATTTGTTTTGCAAATCCGAAAGATGTATGTTCATTGTTTGCTAGGTTTCTACCTACTTCTTGAAAAACGAAACTCTTGAAAGTGTTTTCGTATTTTGAATCTGCCCCGAAGATACCGCCTTCTTTATCGACTGTTTTGTCCATTAAGCTTATCATCTTTGTTATGAACATTGATTCAAATTCGTTTGCTACCTTCTTTAACTGAGCCTTCTTATCTCCAGAGCCTTTGATATTGTTAAAGATTTGAGCATCGTTATTTACAACATTTGTCGCATAATTTGTTTGAATGTAATCCATTTTTCTTTCCCTTAGATAACCACTAAATCTGCTTGTAAGCTACCTGATTTTTTCAATGCTTGCAAAATTGAAATCAAATCGATTGGTGCAACTCCGATTGAGTTTAAAGCTTTTACCAAATCATTCAAATTGCTGTTTGCTGGCATTTCTACAACTCTACCCATCATTTTTTCTACGTTTACATCTTCATTTGTAAACCCTACTGTTTCACCATTACTAAATGGATTTGCTTGTGAAACAGATGTTTCTGTTGAAACTGTTACTGTAATGTTACCGTGAGCTACAGCTGCTGGAAGTAATTTTACATCTGCACCGATTACTACAGTTCCTGTTCTTTCATTTACTACAACTCTTGCTTTTTCCATTGTTGGTTTAACTTCTAAGTTTTCAATGATTGATAAGAAACCAACTCTGTTATTTCTGAAGTTTGCAGGAATTGTAACTTCTACTGAACTACCGTCGATTGCTTTTGCTGGTGCAACTAAATTGCTGATTGTTTGAGCAATTCTTGCAACCATTGTGTAATCTGATTTATCAATTGATAAAATGATTGAATTTTCATCACCAATTGTTGTGTCGATATCACGTTCCATAATAGCACCGTCTGGAATTCTACCTGTACTTGTGATTGAAGTTCTTCTTTGACCACCAGCGTTACCTGTTGCATTTACACCACCAACTGAAACTGGACCTTGTGCAACTGCAACTGCTTCACCGTTTGGAGCTTTCAAAATTGTTTGAACTAATACACCACCTTCTAAGCTCTTAGCATCTGCCATTGTTGATACTGTAACATCAATTTTATCACCATTTTTTGCAAATGGAGGAACTGTCGCTGTTACGATTACGGCAGCTGTTGCACCTTTTTGAATGTAGTTTTCTTGTTCAATTACTGTACCTAAGTTCATTAATAACATTTTGTTAGTAATTTGTGTTGAACGAGAGTTGTCACCAGTCCCTGGTAAACCAACAACTACACCGTAACCTACTAATTGGTTTTCACGAACACCTTTAACGTGTGTGATATCAACTATTCTTACTGTTGCAGCATATGCGCTTACTGGCATCATTGCTGTCATCATTATTGTTAAAAATAAACCTATTAATTTTTTCATTTTATTACTTACCTTTTCCCTAAATATTTTTATTTTTCTGTTATTAGAACAAGTATCTAATAAATCTGTTAACAATACCTTCGTTTTGACCTCTTGAGATTGAACCTCTACCTGACAAGCCGAATTGTAAGTTAGCAACTTTGCTTGAATCGATTTCACCAGAATCATTAATCCAACGAGGGTCAACAACACCAGATACGATTAAATCAACTCTTTCGTTACCACTAACAATTGATTTTTTACCTTGTACAACCAAGTTGCCATTTGCTTGAACTTGAACAACTTGAGCTGTAATTGTGTTTGCATAATTCATGCTTCTTGATTGGTTAGCTGAACTTTCAACAGTGTTTGAACCACCGTAGCTACCAGCATCTTTCAAGAAGTTTAAGTGAAATGCATCTTTTAAGAATGTTGTGAAATTATCTACTGTTTCTGAAGTTTTATCTGAAGCAAAAGTCAAATTGTCAGAACTTGTAATTGTTTCACTTATAACAATAGAAATAGTATCTCCAATTGATGTTGCTCTAACACCAGCATACAAAGATTTTGGAGAAGCAGTATAACCTTGTGATGCTGTTAATCTGAACAAACTTTCAGCGTTAACTGTCATCGCTGTTACTGTTAATATTAATAAACTTAAAAATACTTTTCTTACCATTCCTACCTACTTATTACTTTTACATTGTTACCAAAACTCTGTTTGGCGCAATAACCTTTCCTCTATATACTCTTTGGTACTTTGGACTTTTTAGCATTACGTAATCACCAATATTACCTTCGCTTTGAGAAATTGCTGTGATTGAAATTGTAACGCCACTTGATTTAAATAAAGCTACGATTTCTTGATTTCTTGCAACGTCGGGTCTTGCTGCCAAAAATCTTTTATCAATAATTTCGCCTTCTCTATACATTTTTTTAGAAACTACGTCTCTTTTTAGATAGCTATTTGTAATAACGTTTGAAAGAACATTTGAAACTTCTCTTCTTTGCATTACAGTGTTCATAGCTGTGATTGCAGATTCTCTATTGATAGCCTCGCTTGCAACTAAAACATTTTTGTAAGCTTTAACTTCAACAGGAATCATCATAAATCTTTCGTATTTACCATTAACAAAGATTTCAACTTTTTTTACATCTCTTGGCATAAATTTGTCATTGTTAGATGTAACTTTGTAAGTTACAACACCGTCTTTGATATTTAATGTTGAGAATGGTACTTGCAAGATTTTTACTGATAAATCTGCATCTGTATAATTTTTGTAAGTTTTGATAACTTGTTTTGAAATTTCGTTTTCAAATTGTTTAACAGTCAAAGTTTGAGCCTCTGCTTTCACAGAAGTCATCATAACCATTATTAATACTATTAAACTTAAAACTTTTTTCACTTACTTACCTTACCTACTTACTTACTTATTTTGTCGGATTAGTAAATCCAACCTACTTTATCTTAAATTACTTATGATAAATTATTTGTTAATTTCAAGATTTCGCTTGAAGAGTTGATTATCTTAGAGTTAGATTCAAATGCTCTTTCTGCTTTAATCAAACCGATTAGTTCATCTACAATCTGAACGTTTGAACCTTCTAAGAAACCTTGTACGATTTGACCCATACCGTTTTGTCCAGGAGTATCTTGGATTGGGTTACCAGAGGCTTGAGTTTCTACGTACAAGTTATGACCAATTGATAACAAACCTGATGGATTTTGGAATTTTACTAACTGCAATTGACCTACGATTGTTTGTGTTGTTTCACCACCCAATTTTACTGATACGTTACCGTCTTGAGTAATTGTAATTTCTGAGCAGTCTCTTGGAATTGTCATTGCTGGTTGAATTAGTAAACCGTCATTTGTACATAACTGACCCATTGCATCGACTTGTAAACAACCGTCTCTTGTATAAGCTAAAGTACCGTCTTCTTTCATAACTTGTAAGAAACCTTCACCTTCGATTTCGATATCTAAGTTTCTACCTGTTGAAATTGCAATACCTTGAGTAAAGATACGAGTTGTAGCGGCTGTTTTAACCCCTAAACCGATTTCAATACCAACTGGTTGGTATGTACCTTGGTTCATTAACGCACCAGGTGTTCTTGCAGCTTGAGACAACAAGTCTTGAAATTCGATACGAACTTTTTTGAAACCTGTTGTATTTACGTTAGCAACATTGTTTGAAATTACATCTAAGTAATTTTGTTGAGCTATCATACCTGTTGCTGCTGTTGTTAATGATCTTAACATT
>SAMEA104315429__coassemble_370_pt1 | contig 42523 bp, 41 predicted proteins | sample SAMEA104315429__metabat2_high_PE_022 | metagenome-assembled genome bin SAMEA104315429 (sample SAMEA104315429) | gut metagenome | biome: Monkey gut; feature: monkey-associated habitat; material: faeces | place: China | collected 2013 | reverse complement strand
CGCAATGCTCTAGCTCCTGTTTTACGTTTGATAGCTTCTTGCGCAATCAATTCAATTGCATCATCATCATATTCTAAATCAACACCGTCCATTTTTAATAGACATTGATATTGTTTCAAAATAGCGTTCTTTGGTTCTGTTAAAATCATTTTCAAAGTTTTTTCATCTAATTGGTCAAGTACAGCATAAACTGGAACACGACCAATAAATTCTGGAATTAAACCGAATTTTAGTAAATCTTCTGGTTGTAATTTCTTCAACATTTTAGATGCAGCAGCTTCTTTGTCAGCCTTAGTCATAATCTTAGCACCAAAACCAACAGAAGTACCTTCTTCAGCTCTTCTTTCAACAATCTTATCCAAGCCTACAAACGCACCACCAACGATAAACAAGATGTTGCTTGTATCAATTTGAATAAACTCTTGATGTGGGTGTTTTCTTCCACCTTGAGGTGGAACATTTGCAACTGTACCTTCAATCATTTTTAACAATGCTTGTTGTACGCCTTCACCAGATACATCTCTTGTGATTGAAGTATTTTCTGATTTTCTTGCAATCTTATCTATTTCGTCAATATAAATAATACCTTTTTCTGCTTTTTGCGCATCGTAATCAGCAGCTTGATACAATCTTAACAAAATATTTTCAACGTCATCACCAACATAACCAGCTTCTGTAAGAGTTGTAGCATCTGCAACTGCAAATGGTACATCTAAAAGTTTTGCCAATGTTTGTGCTAACAATGTTTTACCACTACCAGTTGGTCCAACTAGTAGAACGTTTGATTTTTGAATTTCAACGTCTGTTTTACCAACTTCTTTATTATGTTTCAATCTCTTGTAGTGGTTGTAAACTGCAACAGATAAAACTTTTTTAGCATCGTCTTGACCAACAATATGCTCATCTAAGTAAGCTTTAATTTCGTGTGGTTTTGGAATGTCTTTAAATTCGCCGTCAGCTTTTTTAGCTTCATCAGCTTTTTCTTTTTCTTTGCCTTCAAAAATTTCTTCGTCTAAAATTTCGTTACAAAGCTCTACGCATTCATCACAAATATAAACTTCAGGACCTGCAATAAGTTTTTTTACCTGGTCTTGAGTTTTACCACAAAATGAACATTTTAATCTGCTGTCATCATGTTTAGGCATGCTGAAAATTCTCCTAAAATCTACCTATAAATTAAACTGCATCTCTAGATACAACTTTATCAATCATACCGTATTCAAGAGCTTCTTGAGGAGTCATGATGTAATCACGGTCTGTATCTTTTTCGATTTTCTTTAATGATTGTCCTGTGTTAGATGCTAAAATTTCATTTAATGATTTTTTAATTCTGATAATTTCAGCAGCTTGAATTTCGATATCAGTAGCTTGACCTTGAGCGCCACCTAAAGGTTGGTGAATTAAAACTCTTGAGTGAGGTAAAGCTAATCTCTTACCTTTTGTACCGCTTGAAAGTAAGAAGGCACCCATTGAAGCAGCTTGACCTAAACAAATTGTTGAAACGTCAGCTCTGATATGTTGCATTGTATCGTAAATTGCGAAACCAGCTGTAACAGATCCCCCTGGAGAGTTGATATATAACATGATATCCTTTTCTGGGTTTTCAGAATCTAATAACAATAATTGAGCAACTATTAAGTTTGCTACCATATCATCAATTGGAGTTCCTAAGAAGATGATTCTTTCTCTTAATAATCTTGAGAAGATATCAAAAGAGCGTTCACCTCTGCTTGATTGTTCTATTACTACTGGTACAAAACTCATTTTTATTTCCTTTCTATATAATATTATATTTAATTAGTCTACATATTCTACTGTGTTATTTTCAGCCAAGAAATTAGCAACTTTTTCGTTGATAACTTGTTGAGATAATGAACTTAAGAAACCTGGATTTTGAGATAATTGTTTCATCAATGATGTTTTATCCATTTGGTAAGCGTTTTGCATTTTTTCTAATTTTGCTTCCATATCATTAGCTTCAACAGTTAATTTTTCTTCTGATGCAATTTTATCGATGATTAAAGAGTTTTTAATTCTTTTTTCAGCATCTTCTTTTAATTGGCTCATGATACCTTCTTCACCATATTGTTGAAGAGCTTGTTCATAAGTAAAACCTTGCATAGCTAATTTTTGTTTGTATTCGTCTAACAAGTGATTGCATTCTCTTTCAATCATTGTTTCTGGAATTTCTAACTCTGTGTTTTCGATAACTTTGTCGAAAATAGCTTCGTCAGCTTTTGATTTATTTTGGTCATCTCTTGCTTTTTCAAGATATTTTTGAATATCAGCTTCTAAATCAGACATTGTTTCAAATGGACCAACTTTTTTAGCAAATTCATCGTTCAATTCTGGAACAACTTTTTGTCTAATTTCGTGAAGTTTAATTTTGAATGTAGCAGGAGCACCAGCTAATTTTTCTTCGTGGTAATTTTCTGGGAATTTAACTTCAATATCAAATTCTTCACCAGCATTATGACCAACTAATTGTTCAGCAAAACCAGGAATAAAGCTTGAATTAGCAATATCTAATGTGTAGTTTTTACCAGAACCATTTTTAATTTGTTCACCGTTTACATAACCGTCAAAATCGAATGTTACTAAGTCAGTAGCTTCTGATGGTCTATCTACAACGATTTCAGATGTAACAGCACGTTGTTTAATGTTATCCATTGCTTTATCAAAAGCATCTTCAGGAATTTTTTCTGATTCAACTTTTACCGTCATACCTTTATATTCGCCTAATTTAACTTCAGGTCTTAATTCAATTGTAGCTTTGATTTTTAAATCTTCGCCAATGTTGAATTCGTAAGAATCAACACTTGGTTGAGTTACGATATCATAATTGTTCTCTTTGATAACTTCTTGGAAAACTCTTGGAAGCAATGATTCTAATGCTTCGTATTTAATTCTTTCTTTACCAACATTTTGTTCAACGATAGGTCTTGGAGCTTTACCTCTTCTGAAACCTGCAATGTTGATGTGTTGTGAAATTCTTTGTACAGCTCTGTTATAAGCATCTACTGCTTCTTGTGCTGGAACTTCTATGTTTAATTTTACGATGTTTTTTTCTTGTTTTTCTACTTGTGTCTTCATATCTCTCACCTATTAGTACTACTGGTTAAATTATACCAAGTAAAGATTGATTGTAAAGTAATTTTAAATTTTATGGTAACATGGTGTTGGTTTAAATTATGGAAAAAATATTAGAAAACGCAAAAACTACGCATATTCTTTCAAAAGAAGAACTGGTACAGATACTTTCCGATGAAAACATTAATGACTTTCTTTTCAAAACAGCCGATGAAGTTAGAAAAGAACATGTTGGAGATGAGGTTCATCTTAGAGGTTTAATCGAATTTTCAAACATCTGCAAATGTAATTGCAAATATTGCGGACTTAGAAAAGATAATCCAGAGCTTGAAAGATACAGATTAACTATCGAAGAGTCCTACGATTTTGCCAAAAAGGCTAAAGACTATGGTTACAAAACTGTTGTCCTACAATCCGGAGAAGATTCTTACTATTCCATAGAAAGACTTGTTAAACTTTTACAAGACATAAAAAAACTTGACCTTGCTATAACTCTAAGCATAGGTGAACGCTCATTTGAAGAATATAAAGCTTTCAAAGAGGCTGGTGCTGATAGATATTTAATTAGAATTGAAACTACAAACAAAGAATTATACAAAAAATTGCACCCAAATATGAGTTTTGAAAACCGTATTAGATGCTTAAAAGATTTAAAAACATTGGGTTACGAAGTTGGTACTGGTTGTCTTGTAGGATTGCCTGAACAATCAATTGAGTCATTGGCAAATGACATTCTTTTCTTCAAAGAAATTGATGCAGACATGATTGGAATAGGACCATTCATTCCAAACAAAAACACTCCTCTTAAAGATGCAACCGGCGGTACTTTTGAAATGGCTCTAAAAGTCATGGCTCTAACAAGAATACTTCTCCCTACAATAAATATTCCTGCAACAACTGCAATGGAAACTCTTAATCCTAATGGCAGATTAATTGCGCTTCAATCAGGCGCAAATGTCGTTATGCCAAATGTTACAGAAGGCGATTACAGAAGAAAATACGAAATTTATCCAGGGAAAATTTGTGTTGGCGATACTCCTGCCCATTGCAGAGACTGCATTTCAGGCAAAATCCAATCAATCGGTAGAACCGTTTCAACAGGTTATGGATTTAGAATTGATAGATAGTGAGCATTTTTTGTTTATACAAATCTTGCCATACCTTTTGTGTCATTCTGAAGCGTGCTTGGTGCATTTTTAGTTAGTCTGATATATTCAGAATCTTACCAGCGTGGAATTTCTGAATTCAACGAAAATGATTTTTACGTTAAATTTATACACTCCTAGTTGGTAAGATGCTGAAACAAGTTCAGCATGACAATATTAGGTTTATAAGACTGTAGGGTGGGAATTTGAACAAAACATTTTATAAAAAAGTTAAACAATTTTCTTTCCCACCGTTTCATAAAACAAAAAGAGGGCGAAGCCGTTGGCTTCGCCCTCTTTTTGTTTAAACTTTATTAGTAAGATACAGAACCTACATTGTTTTGGAACATTTTTTGTGCTGACTTAAATTCAGTTTCAACCAATGCTAATTTTGATTGGTAAGCCAACATTTGTTGATCCAATTTCTTTTCCAACATCTGTAACTTTTCTCTACGTGCTTCCATTTGTTTTACAACAGGGCTATTTGGATCTAAATCAGTACCTGCTGAAACTAATTCAGAAGTTTGCGAAGTCAAATCCATTTTTGCTTTTGAAACCAATTGGATTTTATATTCTAAATCCAACTTTTGCGCGTTCAAATAGCACATTCTCATATTTGCTGTTAGTAAACCCATTTTCGTTTTCCTTATCTAGTTTCGTTAAGATTCTTACCTTTTAAGAATGCGTGTTGATTGTTTTCTGCAATCAATGATTCCATTCTGTTCAATTGATGACGGTGATAATTCAATCTATATTGAGCCATCTTCAATTTCTTCTTTACAGTCAATGCTTCCTTTAAAGCCTGTATCAAGTCTCCGAAGATTGCTTGTACGAAGTTTGTCTTGCTTATAAAGTTTTTAGCGTATCCTATAAAGTTTTTGAATCTTCTAAGGTCAGTTTGTAAAGCTTCAAGCATTGCTCATTCCTTTTCACTTTAGTAGACCTTCTACTATATTAAAAACATGTCAAACTTAATAATTGCTTGTTTTTTAACCTCAGTTAACATGTCTTAATCATGTGCAGTCTACTTTATCTCCGGTTACACTCAAAAAGAATACATCTCTTTTCGTCTCCGTATATTTTATCGGCATAGATTTTTTAAACTTTAGGTCTTGAGGGATAAATTTATACAAATTGTAATAAAACTTTACACAATTCGCTAAAGTTCTTACTATAACGTTGTTTACAAAAATGTTATTTAATATAACTCTTATTAAAGTTCGTAGTATCATCTCACCAACTATAAGTTTTGAATAGCTTTAGAATCAGAATCGATAGATTCTTTAAGCATTTTTCTTACAATTTCACCTTGTGTATCAAGCATCTTACAAACTGTTTCAATGTTTCTAACCTTGTTTGAAAGGATAGTATCAGCATTAGCCAAGATATTACTTGAAACACTTTGATAAGCAGATAATGCAGCAGAAGAAGTACCTTGCATTAAGTTACCCATTACAACGGCAGGTAAACCATATTCACCCAAATAAGGCGCAGCAGCAGTCAAAATACCACCCCAACCAGAAACTAATCCGGCTAAAGGCATGACAACATTTTGGAAACCTAAACCGTACCCATTTGCTTTACCAACACCGTATGCAACAGAGCTTGCGATATCAGCAATACCGCCAACACTACTTGCACCACCTGTTGCAGTGCCAGAATTTGCCATTGAACCTATTCCAGAAATCAATGAGCCTATACCAGATACACCAGCAGCACCACCTGTTGCTTTACCAGCGCCTAAGCCCCAGCTTACAGGTGCAGCACCACTTGGAAATCCTGAATAATTATACAAGTTTGAAACACCAAAAGAAGATGTTGAACCACTTGAAGAAGGTGTCCAATATGATGTACCAGGAATGTTCATAGAACTTGTACCGCCCATTGTTGTCATGAACGCTGACGGTGCAAATAAACTTGCTAATTGGTATAAAAAGCCACCAGCTTGTTCAAAGCCAGTACCTGCACCAACTGAACCAGAAACAGTCAAGTCTCTAAGTCTGTCATATGTTTCATACAACTGACATTTTGCATCGCCTGATGCTGATCCAAATCGGTTTGCTATTACTAACAAGCTATCGTTCTTGTAAGACATTTCTCTAGTTTCTTCCTTTGTGTGTTTACGTACGTTCTCGTCATGCTACTACTTTGATAAATAACATGATTATATATTACACATTATATTTAATTTTTTTATTTTTTTTGTCAACCAAATGTATGATATTTTAAGGATTTTTAACATGTTTAAACATGGAAATTAGCCAATAAAAACCAAAATACCCTCACCGAATTATCTAATTTTCGCAAATGCTCAAATTGATAATTCTCCTCTCCCCTTCGTGGCGAGGGGAAATCAATAACTAATTCCCTTCTCCCAATGTAATGGGAGGAGATGTCCTATAGGGACAGATGAGGGTTAAACATTAACATGTTATAATGACAACATGGAAGATATAAAAAAAAATCGCAAAAACACTAAGAAAGAATTCAACTATACAGGAAAAAAGATTATGGAATTTATTAAAAAATAGACAATTTCATAATTTAAAATTTAAAAGACAATCTCCTATTGGCAAATATGTTGTTGACTTTATATGCCATGAAAGAAAGTTAATAATAGAACTTGACGGAGGTCAACATAACGAAAATAAAAATATTGAAAACGATATAGAAAGAACAAACTTTTTAGAAAGTTTAGGTTTCAAAGTTATTAGATTTTGGAATAATGACATTTATAAAAACATAGACGGTGTAATTACTGAAATTGAAAAACATATATAAAAACCCTCACCGAATTATCTAATTTTCACAAATGCTCAAATTGATAATTCTCCTCTCCCCTTCGTGGCGAGGGGAAATACTCAATTTCACGTATGCAAAGGAGCCGGTGCAACCCCGTGCACCGGCTCCTTATTTGCCTTTTTATGTTTCGTCTATTTACTAGCCGTTGAATGTCTTGAATGTATCTTCTACGTTCTTATCCATTACTTTCTTAACGGCTTCCATTTCTGTTTGCAATGCGTTATGTTCTGTATCAAGCTGTTTCAATCTCAATTCAAGAGTTCTATCTTGTTGTTGAATAATTGATGTTTTTGCATTGATATCAGCATTTGTTTTTTCGTATTGTTGAGTTTCATAATAATACTGATTCATAGCTTGGTTATAAGCTTCTTCATTAGTTTTTGTTTCAGTATTCAAATTGAATGCAGTATTATAATCTTTCAACTTGATTGAAGAATAACGTCCTGTACCTGAAGCATCGTCCATCAATGCGTAGCTTGAACGTACAACTTCTGTATCAACTTGAGAAGTATAATATTGTTTTAATGGATCTTGCTTATCAAGTTGACTTATTTCGCCAGAATTGTTTTGAGTAGATTTAATACAATCTTGCAATTCTTCTTCTGTACAATAATAAGTTGTGCCATTTTTAACGAATGTATAAACATCTTCGCCCGCATTGATAGCTTCCGCAATCTTAGTGTTTGGGTTATCCTCTGCAATTTTCTTTAATGTCGCATCTGTATTAGGATCAGTTCTATCAGCAACGCTTGCAGAAGTGTTTCCTAATTTATAGCCTGATAAATTACCATTGTAAATTGTTGCATCTGTTGAAGCTGCAATATCGCCTACATAGTAATCACCATTTGATGTTTTCCAGATTTTAGCATCGTCAGCAACTGTAGCACCTGCCAATTTCAATTGACTTCTTGCTTTATCTAACTCTTTAGTATCAGTGATTTCAGAAAAAGCATTTCCGTTGTATGAGAATACACCACCTGCTTCAGCCTTAATTGTTTGACCTGTAAGTTTTTTAACATCAACTTTAACTTGTGGGTTAGTGTTTGTATTTTCGATACCTTTAATTTCTTTTTCAAAATATCTGTACTTAACAGCGTAGTTGTATCCTTCTTCTTCATCAGTTGGTACCATGTCTGTGATTTCAAAATTATTTTGACCATCTGAGAAAGAATATTGTGTAGATACATAATCTTCTTGATTTGGAACAGTTGGAACAGATAGACCTAACATCTGATTCCATAATTCGGCACTCTGATTACCCAAAGCTGTTCTTGCTTGGTTAATCTGTTGCCCTTGATATTCGCAATTTGTTTTTCTTGCAGCAAGACCTAGATATCTTGCTTGTGAAGCTGCCATTCCCATGACTTTTTTCTCCTTTTTATAATGTATTACTATTTATATTTGTTTGCGAATAAAGCAAAATATAAAATTAAGTACATAAAGTTCTTAAATTTACATTAGCAATTCTAATCAGAGTTTTACTCAATTTGGACTTTTTGACTAATTCAATATTTTGCTTATTCGCTTTTTGTGTTTCCTTTCTTTCCTGTGAAGTCATGCTAAGCAATCTGCCTAGCATGATTTCCACTTTTAGTATTAACTTGTAAATTTTAGATACTATATTACTAACCGTTAAATGTTTTGAATGTATCTTCAACGTTTTTAGTAATAACTTTCTTAACGGCTTCCATTTCTGTTTGAAGTGCGTTGTGTTCTGTATCTAATTGTTTCAATCTCAATTCAAGAGTTCTATCTTGTTGTTGAATGATTGATGTTTTTGCGTTGATATCAGCATTTTTCTTGTTATACACTTGAGTATCGTAATAATACTGATTCATTGCTTGGTTGTAAGCTTCCTCATTTGTAGCAGTTTCTGTTTGCAAATTAAAAGCTGTACTGTAGTTTTTTAATTTAACTGATTTAAAACGACCTGTACCAGAAGCATCGTCCATCAATGCTCTTGAAGTCATAACTTTTTCTTCTTTTTGTTGCATTGTGTAGTATTGTTTTAATGGATCTTGCTTATCAATAGCACTAACTTCCGTACGATTATCTTCTCTAAATGATGTTCTTGAAATATCTAATTCTTCTTTTGTTGCATAATATGTTGTACCATTTTTAGTATAAGTATAGATTTGACCTATTGCATCATTCCAAGTTGTATCATTTGGATATGCAGAAACAGTTCCATTATAAGCTGCTTCAATAGCTGCTGCCATTTTTGTACCAGGGTTATCTTGAGCAATTTTCAATAGTGCTGCAGCCAAGTTTGGATCTTTTTGAACATCTGATACTTTTAATGCTGTTGCTTTTGAATTGCCCAATACATAATTTCCAACACCGTGTGTATACATTGTTGCATCAGCTGTAGTTTGATCTGGTAATTCCCCAACATAGTAGTTATTGCCAGCTTTATACAATTTTTGATTTGCTTGTGCTTCAGTTAATACACCTTTTGAAATAAGATCAGCTTTAATAATTGAGGCTTGTGTTTTATCTGTTACCTCTACAAGCTTAACACCTCCATAAGTAACATCGCCTGTACCAGCATCAACATCAATTGTTTGATTTTCTCGTTTTGTTGCTGAAACATTTGCATAAACTTGAGGGTTTGTATTTGCAACCTCAATACCGTTTACTGTGTCTTCGTAGTAACGGTATTTTACTGTATAATTGTAACCGTCTTCTTCATCAGAAGGAACCATATCAAAAATTTCATAAGAGTTTTGCCCGTCAGTGAAAGAGTATTGAGTTTTTGTATAATTTGTTTGATCAGGAACAGTAGGAACTGATAAGCCCAACATTTGGTTCCAAAGCTCTGCACTTTGGTTTGCTAACGCTGTTCTTGCTTGGTTAATTTGTTGACCTTGATATTCACAGTTTGTCTTTCTTGCCGCAAGCCCTAAATATCTTGCCTGTGAAGCTGCCATTCCCATAATATCTGTCCTTTCTCTTTTCTCTCTCTTCTTTCTTTGTGCTTATTTAATTATTTGTTCTACTATCCTATTGATATGTCTTGAATACTTCGTCAACTTTCTTTTCCATAATCTTTTTGATTGTTTCAATTTCGTTTTGGAGTGAAGTTCTTTCTGTATCCAACATTTTTAACCTTAATTCTAGAGTTCTATCTTCTTCTTGAATTTTTTGTCTGCTGTTTTCAATTTCGTTTACTCTATCATCATAGGCTTGTTTTTCTTGGTTATATTGAACCATTGCGGCATTGTACGCAACATTATCAGTTGTTGATTCAGCATGTAATGAAAATTCTGAGTTGCTGAAATCTGCCAATGATATTGAGCGATATCTGCCTGTAGAATTTGAATCAACTATTGCATCACAAGTTTTCAAAATTTCTTCTTGTACAAATTTTGTTGAATATTGTTGTAGTGCTATTTGATTTTCTGTATCTTTAGATGAATTAACAGAAGCTTCTAAATCTTCTATACACGAATATTGAATAGTTCCATTTTTAGAATATGTGTAAATAGTTTCGCCATTATTGATAGCTTTAGCAATGTTGCTATCAGGGAATTGTTCTGCAATTCTCTTTAATGCAGCTTCAACTTCTACATCATCTCTGTCAGCTTCTTGAGCCTTTGTAGCACCAACCATGAAACCAGCTTGTGGCAATGAACCGTCTACATATTTTGTGTTACCTTGAGCATCAGTTTTTGCCTTAATAATGCCAGCATCTGTCAATGCTTGTTTTGTATCATCATCTAAGTCATCTAAACTTTGAACGATTTGTTTTTCACCGTTAATTGTTACAAGATATGCGCCACTTGGTAATTTTTGAATTGTTGTACCAGTTTTTTCATCAGTTGCACCAGTTCTTTGAACTTGTGGGTCTTGATTTTCGTAATTTTTACCAATTGCTGTATCTTGATAATATTTATAAGTAACTTTTGAATTATATTTTCCGTTTGAATTTGATTTATCAATATCAACGATTTCATAATCGTTGTAGCCGTCATTAAAGGAGTATTGGTCTGTCGAATAATTAGTAATATCAGGCGCAGTTGGCACTTTCATTTGATAATATTCTTGCCATAGTCTTGAAGCTTCATTAGATAATGCAGTTCTAGCTTGGTTAATTTGCTGACCTTGCCATTCGGTATTAGTTTTCTTTGAGCCTATTCCTAGCAATCTCGCTTGTGATGAAGCTAATCCCATTGCTTTTATCCTTTCTGTTCAACTATCTTATTTTTCTTTTAATTCTTTTTTATGCAAAGTCAACATGTCGACTTCTACATGTAATCTAATATTACGTCATGTTTACATAAATTTACATACAAATATCGTAAATATCCTCTACATAGTTTAGCGATTTTTTATTCATTTCATCTATATGTAGGAAATTAGTGAATAGTGAATGGTGAGTAGAAAATTGTCATTGCGAGCGGATTTTCGGTAGGGCGATGTGTGAGCGGAGGCGAACCAAGCCCGTAAGGTGGAGCGGGACGTTACTCCCGCGACAACCCGAATAATCCAAGACAACGAAGTGAAGCAATCCAAGCGCGAGTGAGCAGAGGGCGAAGACTTGAAAATTTTGAAAAATAAAATTTTGAAAAATTTTCAATCGAAGACCCGTTTAATGCGAACGAGCAAGACAAAACCCTCACCGAAATTTTGGAGTTTCAAGCATTGCTTTCAACTAAAAATTTCTCCTCTCCCCTATTTGCTATTGCAAATGTGGCGAGGGGAAGTTTTCTTTTTACAATTCACTATTCACTAATACCTACTCACTATTGGTTTACAAAACTATGTATTCTTGACTTTAATTCTATTTAGGCTATGCTTTTATTACGGATAGTTGTCTTTATAGTGAAAAGGATAAAAAATGAAATATAGATCAAATAACGTCTTACTATTATTAGAAGACAAAACAGATGATTACCAAGACAGAGTTGCCTTAGGTATCAAAACAGCTCTTGGCTGGAAAGAATTTACATACAAAGGTTTAGGACTTTTATCAAGAAAGTCAGGTAGTTATCTAATTAACGACCTTCAAATACAAAAAAATGACAGAGTTGCCATTCTTTCTGAATCAAAACCAGAATACGGAGCATGCGTTTTCGCATCAATTCTTTCTGGCGCAACTACTGTTCCTCTTGATATTAAATTAACTAAATATGAACTTATCTCAATCTTAACAGATTGCCAACCTAGAGTTCTTTTAGTTTCTCAAACTTATATTGAAAAAGCTTTAGAAATTCAAAAAGAAGTGCCTTCGATTGAACACGTAATCGTTATGGACGAACCAAGTTACAACATGACACTTCCAAGTTTATACACTATAAACTCAACTCCTCATTGCAAATGGAGACACAGAAGTTCTAAGTCTACAGCTTTTATCATTTACACTTCTGGTACAACTGGCAACCCTAAAGGGGTTGAAATTTCTTTCAGAAACATGCTTGCTCAATTGAACGCTTTAAGCACTGTTGTTCCTGAATTCATTCCAGATGGAGAAAATACAAAGATTTTGTCAATCTTACCGATGAACCACTTATTTGAATTAACAGTAGGTTTCTCAACATTCCTACTTCTAGGTACATCAGTATATTATACTCAATCATTAAAACCAAAAGATATCTTAATGATTATGAGAGAAAAACAAGTTCAATTCATGGTAGTTGTTCCTGCTTTCTTAAAATTATTAAAAGCAGGTATCGAAAACGAAATTCACAACAACCCTGTTGCAAGAAAAGTTTTCCCTATCATGTACAACATTGCTAAATTTATTCCGTCATTCAGAATTAAGAAAATGATTTTCAAAAAAATTCATGACAACTTTGGCGGACAATTCAGAGGTTGTATCTCTGGTGGTGCACCAATCGACAAACACGTTGCAAACTTCTTTGAAACAATTGGTATCAAAGTTTATGCAGGTTACGGTTTATCAGAAACAAGCCCTGTTGTATCTGTAAACTACGACAAACGTAAAGATTACACATCTGTTGGTAAACCATTACCAGGATTTGAATGCAGAATTGACCCAGAAACTGGCGAAATTCAATTAAAAGGACCTTCTGTAATGAAGGGTTACCACAATCAACCTGAACTTACTGCAGAAACTATCGACCCAGACGGTTGGTTACATACAGGTGATATCGGTCACTTAGACAAAGACGGTCATATCCATATCACTGGTAGAATTAAAAACATGATTGTACTTTCTGGTGGTAAAAAAGTATTCCCAGAAGAAGTTGAAGCAGTGTTAGAGGCAAGCAACAACTTTGCAGAAGTTTGCGTAATGGGTTCTTCTCGTGTTGGCGGTACAAAGAGCGGTACAGAAGAAATCGTTGCTGTTGTTGTTCCTAAAGAAAATTACGCTAAGGACAAATCTGATGAAGAATTAAACAAACTTATCAGAGAAGAAGTTAAACAATTATCTTCTCACCTTGCTCCTTATAAACGACCAGTAAACATCGTTGTTACAAAACAAGAACTTCCTAAAACAACTACAAGAAAAGTTAAACGTAGGGAAGTAAAAGAATTATTAAATATTTAATAATCATAAAAACATAGCAATAAAAAAGAAGTGGTTCAAAACTCACTTCTTTTTTTATTAGAAAATAAGTTGTGTTGCAACTAAAAATCTACTTCCTGTATTATGATTAAAATTATCATAGTAAACATAATTTATCATTAGTTTTAGAGCATCACCTTTAATTCTGTAATTAATACCTGCAGTATATTCCTTCTGCGGTTTATGCGAAATATCTTTGTTTGGTGTAATTTGGTCATATCTTGCCAATAATTCAACTTTATCAGTCAATTTATAATACAAAGTTGTATAAAAACCTTCGGCTCTTGCAGTTGAAGAATGTGTCCTTCTTCCATTGTAACCGTCTGCTGCCATGTACTCAAAATCCCATTTGAATTTTTTGTATCTATAAGCAGCATTAAAACCAATATTTTTATAATAATTATCACGGCTACCAACATTAAAACTTGTACCTAATAGTAATTTTCCGTATTTGCCGTCAGTTTTACCAAGAGGTTTAAAGTTGATATTTCCTACAAATTCAGCTCCAGGGAAAAACTGTAATAAAAATCTATCAGATGAAAAAACACCTATATCATAATCAACCAAATCATAACTACCTATAACTTTTGCACCCAAAGAACGAGCGTTTGAAAAAGTTCTAGAAATTTGAGATTTCATAATCAACGGTTGAAGATATCCAGACATACCGCCTTCATAACCATTTGCAGTACGTGTATGACCAATTCTAACTTTGTTATGTTTGCCAGCTTTTATTGTGATAAAGTTGTCCAAAATCATCGCATTCCAATAAGGAACATCTTTTACAGGAACAAAGTTAAAAGAAAATCTATAATCAATCGGCAATTCTCTTAATCTACCAACAACACCTGCTTCACCCATAAAAGTGTCATAATTCATGTGGTTTCCAACACCGTTAAAGAAATTGAATCCTAAATCCCCACGATAAGCACCATACACAAGTAAATCTTCGGCAGGACCTTTGTCAAATTGAAAATATAAGTGTTCATTCAATAAAGTTCTGTCATTCGGCAAAATCGGGTGTTTTTTTCTAACAATCATGCTAAGAGTAGGAATTGGAGTAACAGTTCTGTCCTCTTGAACAGGCTGTGATTCAAGCTCAGCTTGCAACATATCGGCAGATTCCCCTGATTCTATTTCAAGTTTTTCAACTACAAACTCTTCTTCATGAGAATAATCATCAACCCTATAATCAGGCAAAAATTCAGGAGTAGAATTAGTTGATTTATCAAGTAAAGATAGGTATTTTTCTTGAGAATTAAGCTCCAGCTCAATAGGTTCTAACTTTTCTGCCATGGCAGGAGAATTAGAACACATTCCCAAAATAAATAGTAAAATTGATAAATACTTTTTCATATTATTTGACCATAATATCATATTAAAATGATAAAAACTAAGTACATTTGGACTAGATTTTTATAAAAAAAAGAAAACACTTGACGAAAGAATATATTTAATATAAACTATTCATGACCTACGGGATGTAGCGCAGCTGGTAGCGCACCTTGCTTGGGACGAGGGGGTCGCACGTTCGAACCGTGTCATCCCGACCATTTAAAAAAGGACTTCTTTTAGAAGTCCTTTTTTATTGCAAAGTTTTTGGCACACGGTTACACCGTAACAAATATTTTTTGTAAATTATTCCCGAATTATTTTTACATTTAACTCATAAATAAATTTTTACTCTGGTAATTATTACCTAGAGCTACTTTCAGCTGTCAAGTCCGTAAAAATACTTACGTACAAATACGGACTTTAAAAATTTTCAAAATTCGTCATAATAAAAAGTAATCTATAGATTATTAACCACTAAAGAAATAAGTGGTGCAATAAAATAGTAAATAATCAATACGTAAAAAGGAATAAACACAAAAAATATTCCTAGCCAGAATAAAGGAGGAAATTTTTCAAAAATAGGTTTTGGAAATTTGAAGTTCTTCTTTTTCATAAGAAATTCAATAAAGGTTAAAATACACAAAAAGAATAGTATTATTGTTTGAATTAAATAATAATAAATAGTATAAACACCTATTCTTATTGAATATTCCATACCTCCATCAATAAAAGTATCATCTAATCTTTTTATTTCTGGATAAAAATAAAATATCCAACATAGTAAGATACAAAGGCTAAAATACCCAAGTATTGATAGCAAATTTAAGAAAAAATATTTTTTTGCATTACAAATTTTCATATAAGAATTATAACACATATAGAAAGGACATAAAATGACAAACAGTTTAGACTACCAAAATAAATTACTAGAATTAGCAGATGAAAAAATTAAAACAGGTGATTTGATTTGGGTTAACTCTTACACTCGTGATGACGGAACAAAAGTCTGTGGTTATTACAGGCAAAAATAATCAATTCCTATTGCACTGCAAGCCTAATTGGCTTGTAGTGTTAAAGCATAAACAAAAACATTTATTCAAAATCAAACAAATCCTTGATTTCTACACCAAGATTATCAGCGATAATTTTTAATTTTGTAATCGTAACATCTGTTCTTGCAAGTTCCAACAAGCTTATCATTGAACGAGAAACACCATTCACCGCTATATCATCTTGTGTTAAATGTTTTTCTGCTCTTATCTTTTTTAAATTCTTCGCAAATTTTTCTAAATATGTCTTGTTCATTTTTTGATTGTTAGCTATACTAGCATTAACTACAACTAGTACTGCTAGCAATTCAAAAGGTATTCTTATGTCAAAGAAAAAGATATTAATTGATTTAGACGGAGTTTTAAACAATTATGGAAAAGATATTTTTGACGAAAATTCTATTCCAGAAATAAGAGCAGGTGCAAAAAATTTTCTTGAAAATCTCAGTGAAAAATATGAGTTATACCTCTTTACATCTCGTAATCTAATCCTTGCCACAAAATGGCTTATCGATAATAATATTGATAAATATTTTAAAGATGTTACAAACATCAAAATACCGTCATATCTTTATATTGACGATAGAACAGTTTGTTTTAAAGGTGATTACGAACAGACTCTTGAAGATATTGAAAACTTCAAAGTTCATTGGCAAAATTAAAGAACTGCTCTTAAATTTTTAACCATTTCACTTAAAATATCTAAAGTTTTTTCATTAGGTTGTTTCAAAACTTTTTCAAGCTTTTCTTCAAAATCTTTTGGCAAAATTTTCAAATTGTCTTTTGCGTATTTAACAAGTCTTTTTTCTCCGCAATGAAGTTTTTCATTAACGGCAAAAATTACGTCAAAATAACTTGCAATAAACGCTGAAAGTCTATGATTTACACTCACGACATCGTTTCTTTTCAAAGCTTTTTCAATTTGTTCATAATAAGATGCGAAAGGTTTATCCTTCATCAACATCATGCTTCTTTTAATAATATTTTGTTTCAATTTTTCTGGATAAGGAGTGTTAATCTTCTCCTTCAAACCTTGTAACCAATTGTCTTTATCATAAACAATGTCAAAAATATTCAAAGTATACAAATAGCAAGTTGTATAACCATTTTGAACATAATTTTTTATCCAAGTATTTTCAACAACGTCTTCAAACCAATTTGTATTCCAATACATAACATCAAGTTGTTGACCCAATTCATCGACAAAATATTCATCGCCATTTCCAAAATATTCGCCACCAACTTCAAATTTTGAAGATATTTTTTCTACAAAATTTCTTCTATCTTCGACTGGAATATCTTTCTCTAAAAAGATATACAAATCAATATCAGAAGCCTTATCAAAAGTTTTTGCGCTACTAGAACCGCCAAAAGCAATAGCTTTTACTTGTTCAAAAGATTTATAAAAATCAATGATATTTTCTAAAACTTTATCCATAACTAAATATTTGCGCCACCATCTTTGATTTTTTTCAAAGCTTGTTTGCTACCTTCTGAACCTTTTGCCAATTCAACAACAAAGTTAATCGCATCAGTATCACGAGCAATAGCCTCTTTCAAAGACATGATTTCTTCCATTTTTAATTTTGAAACATCTCTATCGTTTTTCAAATATTTTTTAAATATTTTTTGTGCTTTTTTATCAAATCCTGGTAAGTTTAATTTTTTTGCATACCATTTGTGGAATTGATGAATAAGTGAATATGGTTCAACATTTTTGTCTTCAACGACAAAACAATCTTCAAACTTGCTTGATATTTTTTTATTCAAAACTAAATTCAAAAATAGAGCTTTAAGTCCGTCAATTTGAGTTAAAAAGCCTTTTTCTTCACCGATAAAACCTAGAATTTTATCAGCAAATTTAAGGTTATAAACCTTTGTACCTTCAAGTTCAATATAGCCTAAAATTTTATCGACATCATTTTCAAATTCTTTTAAAATATGTGTTACTTCTTGTTTTAGTTTTTGTTTATTTTTTTCAGTTTCAGTATTGAAATTTACAGTATAATCCTTTGATAAAACTGTCTTAGATGTAGAGTTAACAAAAGTTGTGCCCATTGCACCTTTAAGCTTTTTAGACAAAATCTTTTCTTGCAATGACAAAATAAATAGTGATATATTTTTGAATAATTTATGCATAAAAACTCTCAATCCAGTCAATTCATTATAAACTATTTTAAAAAAATATATCAACCCTTTACAAATTATTTCGGTAATATAAAGGATATAACTGTTCCAAAATCAGATTTTGTTTTAACAGAAATTTTACCTTTATGAGCCAAAACAATTTGTTTTGCGATAAAAAGTCCAAGGCCTGTACCCAAACGCTTTTGAGTTCGTGATAAGGTTAAATCTTTGCTGAAAATATCATAAGGATTTTCCAATTTTATGCCACGACCGAAATCAGCAACAGAAAATCTAACATATTTTTGGTTTTCAGAGATTTTTAAAATAACTTTCTTTCTCGTAAAATCAATAGCATTTGCAAGTAAATTTGTAACTACACGTTTTATTTCAATATAATCAAATTTTTGATTAGGATTTTTCAAATTATTTTGAACTACTAAATCAATATTTTTCTCATCAATTAAATATTTAATGCCTTCGATTGCATCTTCTACTAAAGCCTCGACAGAATTAATTTTTATATTAAACTTCTGTTCATTAATATCCATTTGATATTTGGTCAAAATATTATCAACAATATCCTTTAAGTATTTAGCAGAGCCTAATATATCACTTATAAGTTCATGGAATTCAATAGGCAACTTTTTGGACTGAAGAATACACGTTGCGGCTAAAATTTGGGCATTTATCGGGGTCTTTAAATCGTGTACAGCGAGAGCTAAATACGTCTCTAATGATGATTTTGATTGAGTGAATTGCATACATTACATTGTAGACACTTTTTCATGCGAGGGTAATTAACCAACTGGCTAATATTTTATTCTTTAACAGCACCTTTGATTAAATCGTTTATAAAATATTTTCTACCCGCTAAAAAGACTACAATTACAGGAATAATACAGATTACAGCACATGCCAGAAGTTCGCCCCAAAGAGTAATTTCTCTAAAACTACCTTTGAATATTGCAAATCCAACTGGCAGAGTTCTCATACCTTCACTACTTGTTACAATCAATGGCCACATAAAACTATTCCAATTTAAGACAAATGTAAAAATGGTCAAAGTAACAACAGCTGGTAAAGCTAGAGGCAAACAAATTTTAAAAAATGTTTGAAATAAGTTACAACCGTCAAGCAATGCTGATTCTTCCAATTCTTTCGGCAAACCTAAGAAAAATTGTCTCATCATAAATATTCCAAAGCCACCAAACAATGCTGGTAGAATCAATGCTGAATATGTATTTACCATATGTAATTCTCTCATCAAAAAGAATAGAGGAATTATATTCACTTGAGGTGGAATCATCATTGTCAAAAGGATTATAAAAAATAAAACATTCTTACCTTTAAAATCAAATCTTGCAAAAGCATATCCTGCCAAACTTGCAATCAAAACTTGACCTATTGTTGATAAAACTGCAACTATCAAAGAATTTAGAAAATAAGTTAAAACAGGTATATCGTTAAAAACATTTCTATAATTATCAAGACTCAAATTAAGTCCGTACGTATGAGAGAAAATTTGAGAGGTTGGCACAAAAGAAAGATAAACCATGACAATAAATGGAAATATCATGGATAAAGCCAACAATAATAAAATTAAATTTGAAATCAAAATTGCAAATTTTCTCATGTCCCAATTATAACATAGTTTTCAGAAACTAAATTTTCAAATGTTAAATAGTGTAAAAATTGCATTTTAAATGGTTTTTATCCCATGTTTGAAGTATAATATTTCCATACATTAGTTTTGAGTATAAAAATTAGGGATATAGTTTGAGCTTAGCTGATTTATATAAAAAGATAGTAATATTATGTGCAATTTTTGCGTTGGTTATCACAGTTAACCAACCAGCAGGCGCTATTGGCTCAAAATCAAACAATAATACTCAAAACGCCCCTACTCAAGCTGATAATATTACAATACAAAAAGAAGCTCAATTCATTAGAAATATTGAAATTGAAGGAACTAATGTTATTAAGCCAGAATATGTTAAAACCCTAATTGACATAAAAGCTGGCGACGAATACGACACAAGTGCTATTCAAAGAAATCTTAAAAACATTTACGAAACAGGCTTTTTCACAGAACGTATGAGAGCAATCCCTGTTGAAAACGCAGACAACACTATCACATTAAAAATCGTTCTTGAAGAAAACATTCCTGTTACAGACTTTTTAATCGACGGCAATTCAGTAATTCCGACTGACGAAATTCTGCAATTTTTATTACCCCTAAAAGGACAACCTCAAAACTATGCAAAAATTAACGAAGCTATCGAAAACATTCAAAACTATTATGCAGAAAAAGGTTACATCTTAGCTAGAATTAGCTCTCTAACTGATGATCCAGACGGAACACTGAATATTGAAATTTCTGAAGGCGTAATCAACAAAATCATGATTTCAGGTAACCACAAGACGAAAAGTTACATTATTGAAAGAAACATTTTGACTGAACCTGGAATGGTTTACAACGAAGATCTTATCAAGGCAGACTTGGTAAGATTGTATGCTACTCAAGCATTCAAAGATGTAAACAGAGAAATTGAACCGTCAGAACAAGATGCTAACAAGTACGACGTTACAATCACCGTAGACGAACAAAGAACAGCTCAAATCTCTGTTGGTGGTGGTTTAGACAGTGGTACTGGTATCTTCGGGTCTTTAGGTATCAGTGATAACAACTTTAGAGGTATGAACCAAAGAGTTGGACTTAACTTCATGCTTGGTTCTGGTGTAATCTTAAACGACGCTTCAATCGAGGATCACTTAAACATTCAAGCAGAACTTAGCTTCTTTGAACCTTATTTCATCAACGCTGATACGTCATTAATGAGTAAAATCTACTACCGTGATTTTGGTAGTTATCAAGTACCACTTGCAATTGAAAGAAGATTTGGTATTCAAGGTACAGCGGCTCACATTTGGAAAACAAACAGATACTTATCTACAACATTTACTGCAGGTCTGGAAAATGTTGATGTTTCAGAAGGCGATGCAGGTAAGATTAACTCATTATACAAGTTGCATAACATACCTATCTCAAGAAGAGCTGAACAATTGGAAGGTGGTTTATTCTTAACTCTTGCTCCTGGTATAACTTACGATACAAGAGATACAACTATAAACACAAGACGTGGGACTTTGGCTAACTTCAAGTTTGAAGAAAACTTAGCATTAAACAACACAAGCTACACTCACGGAAAATTAACAGGTATGTTTAAGCAATACATGCCAGTTGCAAGCAAGTCTTCATTCTCTCTTACAGCTAGAGCAGGTGGAAACATTCACGGCAATATGCCAGAAGTTATGGCATATCGTTTAGGTGGACCTTACACTGTTAGAGGTTTCAAAATGAGTGGTGTAGGTACTGGTGATGCCTTCGTTATGGGTAGTGCAGAATTGAACACTCCATTCTTCTTCTTAGATAGAATTAAGAAGGTTCCATTCTTTGATAACGTAAAACTATCAATATTTGTTGATGCAGGTAAAATCTTCCACCCAACAATCTCAGATATTATTTATGACAGACCAATGCAAGCTATTACAGCTGGTGTAGGTATCAAGGTTTATATCCCTGGTGTTGGACCATTATCAGTTGATTATGGTATTCCACTTACAAACCCAGGAGCTTACGGAAACTCAAACGGTTACTTCACATTTGGTGTTGGAGACTTAACATACTAATAAAATTATTATTTTTAAAGAAAGGATAATACAATGAAAAACTTAAAAAACATTCTTATCGCATTAGGCTTAACTTCGATTCTAATGACAGGTTCAATTGCTTCTGCAGAAGGTATTGGATATCTTGATACAGAAAAAATATATAACGGTTACGATGCAGTAAAAACAACAATGCAAGAAATTAGCCAAAAAGAATTGGCATTACAAGAATACTTGTTGCAACAAGAAAAAAAATCTAAAACTTTAACAACTCCAATTCAAAAGAAAAATTTTGAAGAACAAGTTGCAAAAGAATTCAAAGCTAAAAAAGAAGCATATTTAAAATTCAAAGCTGAAAAAGAAAAAGCTGTTTATGACAAAATTCAAGCTGCATCAAGAGCTGTACTTGTAGAACAAAAACTTGACGCAATCGTTGATGCTAGAGTAATTTTTGTTGGTGGAATTGATGTTAGCGATTTAGTTATTGCGAAACTTAAAAAAGGTGTAAAATAGTAAAATATAATTTATACTGAAAAATATAATTCATCTTTAAAAGGAGAAAACAATGTTCAAGAAAACTAAACTTCAATACATAATAAAGACAGTACCAGCTGATACAACAGAACCATTAGAAAATTTATTGAACGAAATGGCAGCAGACGGTTGGGATTTGTACTCAATGCACGAAGTAGAATCAGACGAAGGTTTTAATTTCAATTGTATTTTCGTTAAAGATTCTAGCGTATCTGCAAGCAGTGCTTATGACGAAGTTATGAACATTTCAGCTTTCAAAAGCCAAATGGAAAAAATGCTTTCTCAAAAGCTAACTCCTTACGAAATTACAAAAGATATTCAATCAAAAATTAAAGAACAAAAGAAGAAAGTTCAAAAATACAAAAACCAATTAGAAATCGCATCAGTTGGATCAAGCGAAAGAAAAAATCTTAACGACAAAATGTCTGCAGGATATAAAGAGCTTGAAAACCTTCAACACAGTTTGGTAAGAGCTATTTCACCAGACGAAATGTTTGATTACATAACAACAGAAAAATTTGCTATACACTTAAACGAAGAAATTGTTGAATTTGTTAGCCCAGAAGCTGAAAACAACAATGATTTGTTGAGCGAAACAGTAAAAGTAAGACAACAACTAACAGATGAACTTGGTTACGTAATTCCAAAAATCATGTTCAAAGACGACGAATTACTTGCACCTTATGAATTTTCTATCAACATCAGAGGTCTAAGTGTATTCAATTCGTTCGTATATCCAAATTATTTAATGTATTTCCAAGATGATATCAGCATCAAAAAGAAAAAGAACATGTTCACAGGTATTGACTCAATCACTGGTAAAAAGATTATTTGGATTCCAGCAGAACAAACAAAAGATTTCTGGCAAAAAGGTATAACACCTTCTGAATACATTGGTAGAGCATTAGAATATGTTTCTATCAAGTATGTTGACGAACTTTTAGACTATGACACAGTTAACAAATACGTAGAACTTGTTAACGACAAAAATCCGTTCTTAGTTGAAAACATTATTGGAGACTTTATCTCTATATCAGAACTTAGATACTTACTTGTAAGCTTAATTAGAGAAAGAGTTTCTATAAAAGATATTGTTTACTTATTTGAAAAAATCAATGATTTTTCAGATGAGCCAACAAAAGAAGATTTGCTAGATAAAATCAGATTGTCATTAGCAAGACTTATCTGTAACAGATATTTAGCAGAAGACGATGTAATAAGAGGTATTGAGTTTGGCGACAAGACAATGTTAAACATGTTCAGAGCCCAACAAGAAGATAACGACGATAACATCGTAAGATTAGAAGCTTCTAAGATTGAAACAATTGTAAATAAAATAGAAAAAGTTGCTGAAAAAGAGAACCTAGACGAAATAGTTTTAGTTGTTCCAATGGAAGTTAGACATATGATATTTATGATATTCTCACAATACATGAATAACATCTCAGTACTAGCAAGAGAAGAAGTAACAAATTATTACAATTTTGAATCAATTGCAGAGGTATAGTAGCAATTTTTTTTTTCACGAATGTTTAACCAAATATGAAAATACATGCTATATCAAATCCAATAGTTCCAAAACGTAATGATAACGTAAATTTCGGACGTAAATTAAAAGAAGAAGAAAAACCAGAATATTCTAAGGCAATACACGATGCTCTGGATTATTTGGGTGTAAAAAATTTATCAATGATTGTACACGGCTCTAGTTTTCCGTCAGATAACCGTGATACAGCAATTGGTTCGCCATATTCTAAAGGTGCCGATAAATTTGTAGATTTTATTAAAATGAATGGTTTTAATTCTGTTCAATTAGGACCTGGAGGTTCAATTGGCAAAAAAGATAACTCGCCATATATTTCAAAAGTATTTGCTAAAAATGAGTTGTTCATTGATTTAGAACCTTTAAAAACAAAAAAATATGCAAATATTTTAAGCGAAAAAACTTATAATAGTTTAACTACAAAAAACAAAGAAACAAAAGACAAAAACTATAATTACACAGATTTCAATAAAGCATTTAACAACTATGATGTAGCCTTAAAAAAAGCTTATGGAAACTTTAAAACAAAAGTTGAAGCAAAAGACAAAGATGCTTTGAAATTAAACAAAGAATACCAAACATTCAAAGAAGAAAATAAAAATTGGGTTGAAAATGACGGCTTATTTAAAGTTCTGAAAAAGATGCACAATGACAAAAATTTTGAAGTTTGGAACGCAGTAGATAAGAATTTACCTCAAGGTTTAAAAGACGGCGACAAAGAGTCGCAAAGACGTTATAAAGAAATCATGGCAAAACATGGTGAAGACATTGAACTTAATACATTTACTCAATTCTTAGCTGATAAACAGCTAAAAGATAACACAAAACATAGAAAAGAAATTGGATTTAATTATATAGGTGATTTACTGGTAGGATTTAACGAAAGTGATGTGTGGGCTAACCAAAACGCATTTTTAAGCGGTTGGAAATTAGGTTGTCCATTCGGTGGTGTTGATAATTCACCACAAACTTGGGGCATTCCAGTACTTGACCCTAAAAAATTATTGAACAAAGACGGTTCTTTAGGTGAAAGCGGTAAATTATTAAAAGAAAAAATCGCATATTCACTAAAAAATTATGACAACGTTAGAATTGACCACGCACTAGGTTTGGTTGACCCTTATATTTATAAGGAAAACACTGTTCATAAATCAGCAAACGGTGCAGTTCAACGTGATAGATTATGGGCAAACAATGTTTCTTATATGCACGACATTGACCCAGACGGAAACTTTAAACAAGTTTTAAGCAAGATTGTATTACCAACATTCAAAGAATTTGGTGTTGATAAAAATGAAGCTGTATGGGAAGACTTAGGCTCAACAACACCAGCATTTGATTGGGTATATCATAATCAAGAAAACCTTCCAGGTATAACACAAACTCTTTGGAGCAGAGCAGAAAACGCTCCTAGAAAAGAAAACTGGAGTTTGGTTGTATCTCACGACTTTGAACCAGCAAGCGAAATGGTTCAAAAAGATTGGGTAAGAAATTCTGATGCGTGGAATGTTGATTACTTGTCAGGATACTTAAACCCTGATCCCGCAACATCTCAACGCAGAAATGATTATAAAAATGAAATTATTAATAGCAAACAAAGTCGTGTAGATTCTAAATTTACAGAATTATTTAGAGGCACAAAGAACTTACAAATTATGTTCTCAGACTTTTTAGGCATTAATAAAACATACAACGTAGGTGGTCAAGATAATAAAGACAACTGGAAATTACGTGTAGATAACGATTTTGAAGACGATTATTATAGAAGTCTACAAGATGAAAATAGTTACGCATTAAACATGCCAGAAATCTTAGCACAAGCTGTTAGAGCAAAATCTGGTATGGAGGTTGCAAAAATTAGTGGTGATGCTTATAAGGCAAATGCTAAAAGAACAGAACTTGATAACAAGTTAAATCCTCTTTTAGAAAAACTTGATAGCTTCAAAGACATTTTGAAAGAAAAAGAAGTTGAAGAAGTAAAAGTTAAATCAACTAAAAAAACAAAGAAAATGGCAGAATCAAAACCACAAGTTGAAACTACAACTAAAGCAAATTCAACTGTATCAAACCCAATAGAAAACAAAAAAACAGAAGATAAAAAATCATTAAACAAAGCAGGCGCAACATTAGGTATTGTTGTAGGAATGGCAGCTTTGTACAAAATAGGAAAAGCTATTGTTAATAAGTTCAGACACAAAAAAGAAGAACAACAACCTCAACCTCAAGTGGTTGAAGAACAAGAGTTTGTTCCAGAACACATTAAATTAAAAGTAAAAGTTGAAGCGTAAACATTAAATAAACGAAGATAGAAAGACCGATATTAAAATATCGGTCTTTTTTTAGTACTAATAAAATTATTTATAATAGGCGAAAAGTCCAAGTAAACTTGGACTTTTCGTTTTATCTCATCTCTCTTAAAACTTTAATTTTCTCTTTTATCTCTTTTAATATTTGAAACTCTATAAACCAATTCTGCTTCTTTAGAAGGTTCGATATTTTCTTCTTCAATATCGTAGATTTTGTTCAAATCACGAGCCCTCATTTTAGAATTGAGAACATTTGCCACATTGAGCATTGCTAAGGAACTCAGAGTAGCATTAAGTTGAGCACTTCTATCAACGTAAGGTGAATTATTCATTTGAGAATTTTTTTGTTCATCTTTGTTTTTACGTTGTTGGTAGTACTCGTTACCTTGACCTTGTTTATCATCTTGTAAAGATGCAGCCGTACCAGAAATATCACCGCTCTTGAAATTAAAAGCGCCGCCTATTCCATAAAATCCTGCTGCTCTATTATCTACCATTTTTGACCTACTTAGTCTTTACCTACCGCATACCCTCTGTATGCATGTATATAACACCCCTAAAAAAATTTTTTGCTACCATGTTTTTTCATGGTTTACAATTGTTTACAATTTAATTTTACCTTGACGGAAGATTACTGTTTCGTCATCGAAAACACCTGCAACAGTTGATGCAACTCCAGTTGCTTTGTTACCGAAATCTTCTACAACGTAGTCAACTTTTAGGTTGCAATCTCTTACAACATCTTCGTATGTTAAAGCTGGGCTTTCACCAGAGATATTTGCACTTGTTGTAGCAAGTACACGTCCTGGGATAAAATCACAAAGAGCTTTGAATGTATCATTTTTTGGAACTCTGATACCGATTGTATCCATATTTGTTGATAACCAATTTGGAACTCTTTCACTTTTTTTCATAACAAGAGTCAATGCTCCTGGAACATATTGGTTAATGTATTCATCAGCTTTTGATGGAACAGAGTCAACATATTTTACCAAGTTGTAGATAGAATTTGACATTAAAATAAGAGGTTTTCTTTGGTCTCTTTTTTTAATCTCATAAATTCTTTTACAACCACGTTCGCTAGTTGGTAAACAACCAATGCCCCAAACTGTATCTGTTACGAATGCAATAATACCGTCATTATTTAAAATTTTTATAATCTTATCTTTTTCAAAAATCATTTTTTCGCCTTCACTAATCTATTTTTTAACTCTAATACGTATTCATTTCTAAACAATAAATTTAGACCAATATAAATTATAATACAAACAAGACTAACCGTACAAATTTTAAGAATTTCTAACAATTGAACTTGCATTTGAATTTTATCCATAGCAAAACTTAGTGCATAGCAAGCAACAAGAGTTATAGCTCCAGCTACAACCATTTTTAGGAAATTTTTGAATAAACTTCTGTAATCCATTTTAATTTGTTTAGAAATCAATACACCTAAAAGGACTGCGTTGAATAGAGTTACAAGAGAAGTTGAAAGAGTGATACCTGCGATACCTAGTCTTTTGACTAGTAACATATTTAAAACAGCTTTTAACACAATAGAGCTAAAAGCCACGATAAATGGTGTTTTAGAGTCATTAAACGAATAAAAAACTCTTGTAATAGAATCTCTAAACACGTACGGAATAATTGAAACAGACAAGAACCATAAGGCTTCTGTTACCATAAATGTTGCGTTACTATCGAATGCACCTCTTTGGAATACAAGTGCAACCGCATCTTGACCAACACAGATAATACCGATAATAACAGGAATTGCAGCTAATAATAAAACTCCGACACCCTTATTAAAGTATGTTCTTATGCCGTCCCAATCTTTTTGACCAACAAGTTTTGAAAATACTGGGAATAATGGAACCAAGAAGGCTGTAACTAAAATTCCAACTGGGAATTGGAAAATTCTGTTTGCAAACCCAATTGCTGTCCACGCACCTTCTTCAAGTGATGATGCAAAAAACATATCTACATAAATATGTATTTGACCAACCGTTGAACTCAAAACCGCTGGAAATAGTAATTCTAATATTGTTTTAAAGTTTGGATTATTGAAAAATTCAAAATTAGGTTTAAAATTAAAACCTAGTTTGATAACCTTTGGTAATTGCAATAACAATTGACAACAAGCACCCACCATAGTTGCACCAGCTAGTACATAACCCGTCTTATCACCACCAGTTGCCATTAATGCACCAATAATTACAAAACTTACCATCATTGGAGAAAGGTTTGGTATTAAAAATTCGTTATAAGTAACAAGAATTCCATACATAATACCAACAAGTCCGCCGATTAGTATTGTCGGAGCCATTAATTTTAAATGGTTTGATGCTAAATGTATCAATTCAGCATTGCTATCGCCTGATATAATTATAGACATTATTTGTTCTGAAAATACGAAAAATAAAATTGACAAAAATAAGAAAAAGATAAAACTTGCAGTAACAAAAGTATTAAACAATCTCTTTGCATTTTCAGGAGCTTTAACGTTAAAGTTTGGAATAATCTTTGAAAAAACTGCAACAGTTGAACTATGGAAAGGTCCACCAACTCCACCTAAAAGAATTACTGCCAAAGCAGGAATTTGATATGCGTAAAAATAAGCATCAGAAACCGTTGAAGCGCCATAATAATTTGCCACAATCACATCTCTTACAAACCCCAATAACTTACTAAACACAGTAACAACAGCTATTATCCAAGCTGCTTTTAAAATTGTCGTAGTTGTTTTTGTCTCGCTATTCATCTTCACCTGTTAGTTCAACATAAGCTCTTAAAGCTTTTCCAGTACCCTCATCATTTGGATAAGAATATGTAATCACATTTTCACCCTTTTTCAAATATTTTGAAATATCTACGGCATCAAATTTATGAGAAGGTAATAGATGTTTTTCCAACAAAATCATAACATCTTTACCATTTATATTAACTAGAATTTTGCCAATTTGATATTTATTATTTATAACCAATCTTGCGCTTTTTTGGTTAACGAAAAACTTTTGAGTAACAGATTTTTGTTCAGGAGAGTTAGAGATAATAATAGGCATTGTTGCAAGTGAAATATCTGTATAATAATGTCTTAAAATTTGAGAATATGATTTTTTCAAATCTGTAGCCATATAACCCGCACCGTATTGGCTCATACCAACACCATGACCAAAACCGCCACCATAAGCTGTTATTGTATCAAGTTCTTTTTTAGTAAACAAACCTTCGCTGTATGTTTTTTCAAAATAAACATTTGCAGAAGGTAGAGCTTTTCCGTCTTTTGTAAATATTCTTCTAATAACCAATTCTCTTGTAACTTTGTATTTGTTGTTTTTAAACACAATTTCCATTTCAATAATTTTTCCAGAAATACCGTGTTTTTTAACAACAATATCTTGCAAACCTTTTGGAGTTTTTACGTCTTTATCCTCAGGAGTAACATAAGCTGAATTTGCAGGTTTAACAAGGTTTTTAGCTAAAACTTCTTCTAACTCATCACGAGACCAATCTCTTGTCCAACGGAATAGCGGAGATTTGCAGTCATAAAGACCTTTTGGAGTGTTCATATAGAATTCTCTAACATCTTCTTGAGTACGTAAAGGTTTAATATTAGGGTTGTCTGGAACAGCTACAAGATAAGGTTTTGTTACCTTTTTAGCATCACCATAAACATTGTCATAATATTCTGTATATCCACCTGCAGTTGAAGAATATTGAGCTAAAACCAATTCCCAATCATAAAGTGCTACAATACCTTGAGTTTCTGCAATTGCCTGATTAGAAAGAGATTTTTCTGTATTTGCTCCAAAATAAACTTGACTTGCAACACTATCGTTTACGTCAAACTCTTTGTATGCTTTTGTTCTTGGTGATAATACATAATTTCTTGCGGCAACTGTTTGAGCTTTTAAAGCTTGCAAGCCAAAACTTACAGGCATTTCGTTTGGAACAACACCACGCAAATATTCTTCGGAATCAAGAACATTTACTAAATAAAATCTATCTTTTTTCTTATCTGATTTTATAATTTCAAATTGTCCTCTATAATAGGCTTGTTTTCCAGCTCTTTTTAATCCATTTATTCCTATCCAGCCCGTAGGTGATACAATTAAAAGATTTTGTTCTGTCTTTAGGGGTTTTTTCATTTCTTCTGTTAAAATAGTATATTTGCCATCTTTCAATGTTATTTGAAAGTTAGTTTCTCTATCTAACTTAAGAAGTTCTTTTTTTGTATCTTTTTCGTAAACATAGACAGTACTTAGCGCAAACAAAGTTATATCTGAATAATCAAGAGATGAAAAACTTTGATTGCTAATACCAACACGAACCGTTTGAGCTTGTACACAAAGGTTTGAGAAGAAAAATGCAATTGTTAAAATTAATATTCCTAAGAATTTTTTAATTCCCAAATTGTACCTTCCTTTGAATCTTTTAAAATAATCCCAACTTCATCACATGCCAAACGGATTTTGTCCGCTAAATCCCAGTTTTTTTCTTCTCTTGCAGTTTTTCTAAGAGAAATCAATTCGTCCATTGATGAAAGATTTTCACCTAGTTTTGAAGAAATTTCTGAAACTTTTTCTGCTAACTCTTCATCAGAAAGAGTTGTCTTTGTCATATTGAAACCAAGTGTTTCAGCTAATTTAACCAATAATGTGTAAGCGTATGGAACATCTTTATTAGCCTTGTTTACTAAATCAAATAGAACAGCTAACGCTTTTGATGTGTTCAAATCATCGTCCATAGCTTCAACGAATTGTTTGTATTCTTCAAATTGAGTCAAATCAAGAGTTTCATCAATTTTTGTAGCTTTTGCATTCATTAATCTTTTTACACCATTTGATGCTGAAGTTAAAACTTCATCAGAGAATTCAACTGGCATACGATAATGGTTTGTTAAGATGAATAATCTTATTGTGTTTGCATCATAAGATTTTAATAATTCATCAATAGTTAAGAAATTACCTAATGATTTTGACATTTTTTCATTATTGATTGTTACAAAACCGTTGTGTAACCAGTAATTTACGAATTTGCAACCATTTGCACATTCAGATTGTGCAATTTCGTTTTCGTGGTGAGGGAAGATTAAATCAGCACCACCAGCGTGGATATCAATAGTTTTACCTAAATATTTTCTACTCATAGCAGAACATTCAATATGCCAACCAGGACGACCAACACCCCAAGGTGAGTTGTAACCGAATTTTTCATCTTTTTTCCATAATGCAAAATCAAGTGGGTCTTCTTTTAAATCACCAACTTCAACTCTTGCACCGCTTTCTAGTTGGTCAATAGGTTGTTTTGAAAGCATACCATAGTTTTTGAATTTTTTAACTCTGAAATATACATCTCCACCAGCTTCGTACGCATAACCATTTTTGATTAAGTCTTTTACGATAGAAATCATTTCACCAAGAGTTTTTGTAGCAAATGGTTCAATGTCTGGTTTTAGAGTATTTAAAGCCTTCATACTGTTTTCAAAAGCTTTGTACCAATATTTTGAAACTTCTTCAGGAGTTTTATTTTCTTTTTCAGCTTTTTTAAGAATTTTGTCATCAACGTCAGTAACATTACGGCAATAAGTAACGTCATAACCTTTAAATTTTAAATATCTGTATAAAACGTCCCAAGTAATATAACAACGAGCGTGTCCTAAGTGAGCATTATCGTATACTGTAGGTCCACAAACGTACATTTTAACTTTGTTTGGCTCAATTGTGTTAAATTCTTCTGTCTTGTCAGTAAATGTGTTATGTAATTTTAGCATATCTAATTCCTTTTTCTTTTATTTTACAACAAAAAAAGAAATTAAAATGCCCACATGAGATATGAAATTAATTGAAACAAATACCATGCTACAATAGATTTATGCTAAATAAAACCGATAAAACATTTATAGTATCAGCAATAGTATTTATTGTTTCATTGTTAGCACCAATACTTTCGCTAATTATTTCAGATTTAATACCTGCAGAAAGTTATCGCTACTTATATTTTACTTTTATATTATCTTTAATACTTTATCTTGTATTTATCCCTATAAGTTATATTATCCAAGTTATTACTCTTGTCTTAAAACTCCTTGCAAAAAATAAAAACAAAAAAGATTGGATAATAATATCAATAAATTTCGGTTTTGTATTAATTTTTAGTTTTATAATACTTTGCCTTATTGGGCTTGCGATTGTACTATAATTAATCTTTTTGTCCTTTATTACAAATACCCATTTCAACACATACTTGATTTTCAAGTATTTTATCTATTGTCGGAAGATGTAAAGTAACTTTAAAATAAAATATTTGTAAGATTAATAAAACCAACAATAAAACAGTTTTTAGTCCAAGTGAATAATTTTTTATTAATATTGTTAAAAACAATCCAAATAATACTATGACACCAAATAAAAATAACAGAACTTGAATATCAAATAAATTTGAATATATTGCATGCAATAATATCATGCCAGCGTGAAATACCAATATACAAAAACCTAATATACAAAAGATATTTAACAAGATAAAACTAGGTATTTTAATGTAATCCTTCATATAAATAATATTACGTTATTTTTTATATTTAGGCAATAAATCACGCATCAAAATGGAACATTTTGTATATTACTATCCAACATTTTTTAATTTTGTATCAATACTCAAATTTTTATTTTTCGTTTCTCTTTATTTAGTATTTGATTTTTTAGAAATAAACAAATAAGTAAGATAGCTAAAAGTTACACCACCAAAGGATAAAAGCAAATAAAACAAACAAATTGCTGTCATAATTTTATCTAAATCATACATAAGAATATAAATCCACATCAAGTCAAATAGTATTGCTGAAATTATTCCTGATATTCTCACATTTTTATTATTATCAAAGCTTTCCAGTAAATTTTTAAAATATGTTTTTCTTTTTAAAAGAAAAAATAAATAAATAAATCTTTAATGTAAATATTATTGTTAGAAGTATAAATGAAAGAACGCATAAAAAATAAATTAAATAAACATTTTGAAAGAAAGTAATAATACGAACAAAAACTATAATATTAAGTAAGTATACTACACTCAAAAAACCTACTAAAAATCCAGCATATACAAAATTAAAAAGGATAATTTGCAATGATTTGTTCATCTTTTATAATAATCCTTTCTGTTCTAAATTAATATAAACAAGAAGGGTCAAGAAAGTTAAGGTTAATGAACCTAATCCAAAAAAACAATATATGTAAATACTTAGCACATCTATAATCTCAATTGGAGGAAAAAATGATATTAATAAAAAGTCAATAAAAAATTCAAATAAAATAGTACCTATTTGAACGTTTTTTGATTGTTCAAAATATAGAAAAATATTTTTAAATAAATTAGCTTTTTTTAAAAATACCAAAATCAAATTTTTAACAATTAGAATTAACATAACTGTAAAAATATTTAATACCACCAAAAATCTAAGAAAAGCATTTGGAGGTTCTCCCAGATGAATTCCGTATTGAAAAAATAAACAAAATATAATCAAGTATGCAAAAACATAAAAAATATTAAAAACAAATACTGAAGAATAATATTTTAACGCATTCATAATGATTTATCCATTTGCTATCTATAAGTATAATAATATAAACATTGTTGAAAATATATATTTATTTTCGTTTTATAAATTTATCCAATCACTATATGGTACTTTTACATAAATAATTTCATAATAGTTTTTTGCTAAACCTATATTTTGCAAAAATCTTCCAAATTTTACATCTAGATTATTTTCGCCTTTATTGAAATCATAGGTATCAATTATTATCGCATGCAAATCTCCCAAAAGAATCAACATCTCCTTTTTAATTTTATTATGACAAATTTTAAAAAATATTAAAGTCCGCAAAAATACGTACGTATTTTTACGTAAGTACTTTTACGGACTTGACAAAATTTGACACTAAACACCCTATTCCGTTTGGATTGATAAATTCATAAATTCAATATCGTCATAATCAATATATGTGGTTTCCATCATGTTATGACCTGTTTTTATAGTAAGCTCGTTTTTACCATTATAAACTAGCATTGGCGGAATTTTTATACGTTGATTGTCGCCGTTCAAATGAAGTTCTGAAATCTTTGAACCATTCACAAAAACTTCAACTGGTGATGAGTAAGCCGTAGTTATACGATTTTGTCCAACCTTGTTTGCAAGTTTTGTATCAAGACCAATTAATGAACCTATTACAATATAAATATTTTGACTTGGCGATGTTTTGGTTATCGAAAAAGCTTTTGAATAAGAAGGACCAAGAGATTGAGCCTTAAACTCAGTGGAGTTCGCAGAAGTATCAGAATATGCGCCGTCCCCTAAGTGGCAAACAGTCGAATCTATTACAATATCAAAAGGTTTTGATTTATCAATACCTACTATAATAGGTTTTGATAAAGAATTTTGGTTTAACGTCAAAGAAAAAGGACGATAACCGTCTTTTGCAACCGCTAAAATAGAATTATCACGAACTTTTGTCTTTAATGAAAAATACCCATTTGCATCAGTGTAAGTTGTGTAGTTTTCCTTTGGCAAAATAACTTTCGCATAAGGGATAGGAAGATTTGTAGCCGAATCAAAAATTTGGTTTTTAATCGGTTCAGTTTCTTTTAAACGAGCTGTTGAAACACCACCTTCAAGAGTTGCAGCATGAACAGATATGTACGAACAGATTAGCAAAGCTAACGCAAGATAAAAAAGTTTACGCATAATTTTCCCCTCACTCACAAACACAATATAAAGTTTTTTGGATTGAAATTTGAGAGAAAAAAGTTTTATAAGAAGGAATAAAAAAGTTAAGAAATAAATAATATTTGAAATTTGAAAATTTTTTGGTATGATAAGTATACAAATTGAATACATTTGGCACAGCAAAGTAGGTTGGGTTTTCTAACCCAACGAGACAAAGCCAATATCACGCCGATGTGATGACAAGGCGACCGAGAGGCTCACACGAAGTGGGACATGCGAGGGAAGCCAGTTGGATTAAACCAATTCCATCACTGAAGCAAACAATCTGACAATTTAATAAATATCACGCCGATGTGATGGAATTGGTAGACGTGCTAGACTCAAAATCTTGTGAGGGCAACCTCGTGCCGGTTCGACCCCGGCCATCGGCAGATTTTTAAAAGACTCCTTTGGGAGTCTTTTTTTAGTATAAAATCGGCACGAGGTTTATCGTGTTCTATTGAAGTACGCAACCTTACGGTCGCTTAGTCGACCCCGGCCATCGGCAATTTAACGAAAAGACTCCTTCGGGAGTCTTTTTTAGTGCAAAAACCGGCACGAGGTTTTGTCGTATTCTATCTGAGTACGCAACCTTACGGTCGCTTAGTCGACCTCTCATCGGCAGAATTTTAAAAGACCCCGGCCATCGGCAGATTTAACAACAAAAAGACTTTCCATAAAGGAAGTCTTTTTGTTTCAAAATAAAAATAAATTTAATATGAGAAATAATATCTTATGTTATGCGCAAAATAATATTTAAAATATTTGTTTTGTAAATTTAAAAATGATAATATAAAACTATGAACAACATAAAAAACAAAAATGAATTAGTAGAAATTATCACACCTGTTAGACTTCGTGCTTATGGTAATGAGAGTGATGAAATACTTTTAGATAAATATATTTACAACTTGCGTTTGGCAGAATCTTTTTATCCAGCTTTATCATTGCTTGAAATAACTTTAAGAAACAGAATCTGTAACGCTATTGATAAACTTATATGCAAAAACTGGCTTGTAAAAGAACTTACTCAACAAAAACTTTTGGCAGATAAAGAATATAAAAAATTACTTGAGTCTGAAAGTAAAATCAAAAAATCCGGTAAAAAAGTTACCAATGATAGACTAATTTCAGAGATGACACTCGGATTTTGGGTACATTTATGTACAAAATCATATAAGCCCAAATTTTGGGATAAAAAAGGCTTTTTTGAAGCTGTATTCTCTAATTATGTTCCAGAAAAAAGTTTAAGAAAAATTGCACCAATTCAAAATGATTTGCTTGCAATTTTAAAATTAAGAAATAGAATTTCACACCACGAAATGATAATCAATAGCAACAAAACACCACAAGAACAATACCAGCTTGTTTTAAATATGATACATTTGCTTTCTACAGATATGGAAAATTTATTGAATAATATTAGTAGATTTGAAGAAATAATAAAGCAAAAACCCTAGAGACTCTGCAAAGCAGGACATACATCTAGGGTTATCCACTAACATTATAACTTATATTTCAGCACTTTTCAAGTATCAATACAGGCAATTCAAAAAGATTTTTATCTTGTTTTTATAATATAATATTTGTATGAAACAAAGTTCTTTATTTGATGCAATAGCACCCATAATGATTGGTCCTTCGAGTTCTCACACGGCAGGAGCTGTAAGATTAGGGTTATTAGCTAAAAACATTTTTGACGACAAAATCGAAACCATAACTTTCAAATTATACAATTCCTATGCTCAAACTGGGTTCGGACACGGCACAGACAAAGGCTTACTTGCCGGTGTTTTAGGATTAAGTGTTGATGACAAGCGTATTAAAAACATTTTCAATCTTCCAGACTCACAAGAAATTAAGTATAATTTTGAATACCTAGAAGATTTTAACCGACACCCAAACGCTGTCGATTTTATCATTGAAAACAAAAGCCAAAAAATGGTAATTTCTGGTGATTCAGTCGGTGCAGGCAATATCAGAATTACGAAAATCAACGATTTTTCTGTAAACCTAGCAGGTGATTACAATTCGCTAATTCTTAATTACAAAGACGTAACAGGAATGATTTCAAAAGTTACAGAAATCATTCAAAACGAAAACATAAACATTGCTTCCCTTATCTGCGAAAGAAATGCAAAAGGTGAAGATGCATCAATGTGCATTTGTATTGACGGCAAATTAAACAACGCAACAATAGAAAAAATTAGACAAATCCCAGATATTTATTTTGTAAGAAACGTTTCAAAATTGGAAAATTAATTATGATAAAAGATATTAGAACATTTGAAGATTTAGCAACAGCTTGCTCTGAGCAAGGCAAAACCATCTATGAAATCTTTCAAGAAAGAGAATCAAAACTTCAAGAAATAGACATACTTGACGTAAGAGCGAAAGTAAAAAAATCACTTGATGCAATGAAAGATGCAATCAGAACAGGTTTAATTTCTCGTGAAAAATCAATCAGCCAACAATGCGGTGATGATTGTGTAAGACTAGACAAGCGTTACAGCGAAAAGCCCGCAATCTTTGGAAAAGCTTACGAAAAAATCACAACTTATGCACTTGCAACGATTGAAGAAAATCTTAGAATGGGTAAAATCGTAGCTTGTCCAACTGCCGGTTCTTGCGGAATAGTACCAGCAGTTTTAATCGGTATAAGCGAAGAATATGATTTTGACGAAGAAACACAAATCAATGCGTTAATAACAGCCGGTGCAATTGCAACAATAATTTCTTACAAAGTAGCACTTGCAGGTGCCGTTGCGGGTTGCCAAGCAGAATGTGGTGTAGCTTCAGCAATGAGCGCTGGCGCTTTAACGCAAATATTCGGAGGAAACATAGAACAAATTCTAAATGCCGTAGCCTTAGCCTTAAAAAATATTATGGGTTTAACTTGCGACCCCGTTGCAGGTCTTGTTGAAATACCTTGCGTAAAAAGAAACCCATTTTTAGCTATCAACGCTGTAACAGCATACGAATTAGCCATTTCTGATATTAAAAGCAAAATTCCAGTAGACGAAGTTGTTGATGCAATGATGCAAACAGGAGAGCTTATGTCCCCTATGTTAAAAGAATCTTCTCAAGCAGGACTTGCAAAAACAAAAACTGCTTTAGAAATAGAAAAAGAATTAAAAAAATTAAAAAATTTGTAAAAAAATATCTCTTATATCGCAAGGGATTACAGACAATTTATTAAAATAACGGAGAAATTTATGAGCAAAAACGTATTAATAATTTCTACAAGCCTAAGAGAAAATGCAAACTCAGAAATTTTAGCTCGTGAAACAGAACGTGGCGCAAAAGACAGCGGACACAATGTAGAATTTGTAACACTAAAAGACAAAAACATTAAATTCTGCAAAGGTTGTCTTGCTTGTCAAAAAATCGGACATTGCGTAATAACAGACGACGATGCAAACGCAATAACTGAAAAAATGAAAAATGCAGATGTTATTGTTTGGGCAACTCCAGTTTATTACTACGAAATGTCTGGACAAATGAAAACGCTTATAGATAGAGCAAATTCTCTATTTTCAGCAGATTATAAATTCAGAGACATTTATGTAATCACAACTTCTGCAGACACAGGCGATGACGTAGTTCAAACAGTTATCAACGGTGTTAACGGTTGGATTGCATGTTTTGACAAAGTTAAACTTGCAGGCTACGTGAACGGCGCAGGACTTGAAGCACCAAATGAAGCACCAGACGATAAAGAGCTTCTTCAAAAAGCATACGATATGGGTAAAAACATATAGATAAAAACAAAAGAGGCGCCTTGCGAAATTCGCAAGGCGCCTCTTTGTATACCTTTAAACATTTGCAAACTCAACAAGTTTTGGAATGTCTTTAACCTCATAAAACATTTTTGCAGCCTTTTGAAATTCTTTAGGATTTGCACTCACGTAGAACTCTTCAAAACCTTTTGTTTCAGAAGAATTAAGCATATCGTGTTTTTCCAAGTCGTATTTAATATAGTTAGAAAAAATTATTGAAGGGTCAATAAATATATCTTTTCCATTAATTTCTGTCAAAACTTCTCTCAAATAAGGATAATGAGTACAACCTAGTACAATTTTTTCTGGACTATTTTTAGAAATCATATCCATATATTTTTTAACACATTCTTTTGTGCTTTCCGCCTTTTCCAAACCAGACTCAACGATTTTTACCCATTCAGGACAAGCCAATTCAAAGACTTGCATATCTTTATTATATTTATGAATTTCATTTTTATAAATATGAGAATTAATAGTTACAGGAGTTGCAAAAACTCCCAATCTATCAATTTCAAGCAATGACAAAACATTTGCGCAAGATTGAACAATAGGATAAACTCTAATATCATATTTATCCTTCAATGCTTCATATGCAATTGCAGAGGTTGTATTGCAAGCCATTACAATACATTTAGCTTCTTTTTCGATAAAAAATTTGAAAATATCTTCTGCATACTGGATTAATTCTTCAGGAGATTTCTCGCCATAAGGTTGATTCTTCAAATCACCATAATAGATGTAATCCTCATTTGGCATAAGTTTTTTAAGTTTTTCGTAAACAGTAAGTCCACCCACGCCAGAATCATATACAGCTATTTTATTGTTTTTAATTTCCTTGTTTAAAATAATTCATTACCCCTTCAGCAATGGCTTTTGCTGTTCTTTGTTGTCTGTCAGCAGACACTAACTGCATACGTTCTTTTTCATTTGAAATAAATCCAATTTCAACTAAAACTGCCGGTTTAGTTGTATGATTTATAACATAAAATCTAGACTTAATCAAACCTCTGTTTGGAGATTCAGTAACATTTTTTGCTAATTCAGCTTGGATACATTTAGCCAAATTGTAACTGTACTGGTGATAATAATGCGTTTCTGTACCTACAGGACTTGTATTTTCAGAAGAGTTTACGTGAATACTTACGAATACATCTTCGTCTTTTCCTTCTGCAATATCAACCCTTTCTTGCAATGATACAGTTTGGTCGCTACGTCTTGTCATATAAACTTTATAGCCTTTTTGTTTTAAAATAGCTTCCAATCTCAAAGCTACATTTAAAGTGATATCACTTTCTTTGATACCAGCTCTTGTTGCACCGCAATCCGTTCCGCCATGTCCTGCATCAATTACAATTACTTTTTCTCCAGCTTTTTTCTTTGTATTTTGGAAAATAGGAATTGTAGGAACAGGTTTCTTTTGAACTTCTGAAGGATTGTTAATAGTAATTTTCAAACTTCTTCCGTCCAAACCAGAATAAACTTTTGTTGTACCGTTTGGTTTAAGTTTAAAAGTAAATGTCAAAAGTTGACCGTTAATTTTTAACTTCAAGCCTTCAATTTCAGTACCTTTTAAAGAGTTTACATAATTTGCTTCATTGTATTTATCAGCGTTGTAAACTGTTAAGACAAAATCATCGGCTTTTCTGTACACACTGTAAACAACAGGCGCACTAAAAGATAAAACTACATTATTGTCTTTGCCGTCTTTTGAATAGAAAGTTCCAGTCAAATTTGCTTTTATATTTGACAAAGATGCAACATTGTATCGTTCTTTATCAGCAAGTAAAAGAGTTTCGTTATCTGGAGAATAGATTGGAATATATTTTTCAGGATTATTAGTTTTTAAAACCAATCTTGTTTTATTAGCTTCAAATTGACCAACTTTAATTGTTTCGTTTTGGTTTATAGAATATTCTTTACCCCTAACGTCTTTACTAGCAAGAGTATTAGGCAAATCAAAAACAATTCTTGCAGGCTCTGACAAGTATAAAGGTTTTTCCACCGCAACAGAGCCAAAACCTGATAACAAAAGCCCATTTGAAGTTTTTGTTATATTGTTCAAATAATATCTTGTATTTAATTTTAAATCTTTTTTAACTTGAGTTACTGTTACATCGCTGAACGCTGATTCGATTTCTTTTGGGATATTTGCAGAAGAAAATGCTGATTGAATATCCTTCAAAGAAGAGTTCGGAACATTAACACCTTGTGCTGATGATACCGGAACTTCTTTCTTTGTAATAACTTGAGTTGTCATTGCAGAATATTCGTAGTAATCATTTACGTCGTGTCTTTCTTCCCTAAATGTATTTTGAAAATATTCTTCTTTTAATAAAGGTTTATCACCATATTTTACAATTACGTTGTTTTTAAAAGTATAAACGTCAATCTTATCAGCGCTATATTTTTCGTCCAAAGTCAATACAACTCTGACAACATCTGGATTAACAGAATTCTGCGCAATAACAGCGTGTTTTACAACACCTTGCGAAAATTCCATATCCTCTTTTTTTGTTGCAAGAATTGTAGAATTCAAATCAAAGTAAACTCTATTTGGATTAGACATTTTAACAAGTTTTATCTTGTTTGCAAGGTTTGAATGTAAATCATTTTGAGAAGATAAAATCAAAACTGATGATGAAGTGTCAAAAGCAACAGATGTAATTTTCATAGAATTTTCATCTGCAAACGCTAATTGAAAAGAAAATATAAATATCGCTAATAATAGATATATAAATTTTTTCATCAAAGTCTACCTTCCCAAAAATGTATTATACTATATTTTTAAAGATATGAAAAAAAGTTGACCTTTCTTAAAAAAAAAACTAAAATGTAGGCATGAATAATCTAAAAAGACGTTGGTATGACACAGATGGAACAGCTTCAGAGGTCTTCGACAAGTTACAAAATCTTGACGAAGAAACAAAGAATGTGTTGTCAACAAATTTAACAGACATAATTAAACAAATAAAAGATTTACACAAAGAAGAATTAGAACCAGATTTAAGCCTTGGACTAGAAAGAGTTATCGGGCTATATCACCAATTCCAAAGCCGTAGACGTTGGTATGACAAAAATGATGAAGAAATTGCTTATGCAATAAAAACATTGTTTACACTTCCAACACAAGATTTTTATAACATCGTTGAAGGTCTTTCTGTTTCTTTGAATTAGTTGCATAGACTTGCACGACATAAAAAAATACGTTATAATAAAAGCACAACAAGTGGTAATTAGCAAAAGCTAAAATTTTACACCACTTTGTTTTCAATTATCAAATTGAGGCTAGCGCTAAGACTGCAATCACAAGCGCTAGCTTCTGTCTATTAAACAAAAGCGCTATTATGTATAACATAACGGCTAGCGTTTTGAGATTTGTCATAAGCAACACCTCCTATCTTGGCGTAAGTTGCGCCATTTTTGAAAAGGTAAATGATGTCCACTTGTTGCACTAAATTTTCAATGATCCATAGAACGATTGTATTTTATTTCCGAACGAAAATATATACAATAGACATATGATATTACTTTATAAAATTTCAAATTATAACCTTTATTTCTAAACCTTTGATTTGATATTTCACAAGTTTTATTAAATCTTGTCGATACATTATTTGTAAAAAGAAAGAAGGTTGTATGGCAAGAATTATTGAAAATGCTTTTGGACGTAGAAATATTAAAGTTTCAACCGATGATGTTATTTCTATCGTACGAGAATATCAACAACTCGTCGGAGTAGGCAAAAACTATGACGAAATCAGAAATATTTTAGATAGGAGTCATATATTTTTGGTGGAAGATTTATAAATCAGAGGCGAAGCCTTCGGCTTCGCCTCTGATAAACACAA
>SAMEA104315429__coassemble_319_pt1 | contig 52690 bp, 45 predicted proteins | sample SAMEA104315429__metabat2_high_PE_022 | metagenome-assembled genome bin SAMEA104315429 (sample SAMEA104315429) | gut metagenome | biome: Monkey gut; feature: monkey-associated habitat; material: faeces | place: China | collected 2013 | reverse complement strand
TACCCTCACCGAAATTTTAAAGTTTCAAGCAAAGCTTTCAACTAAAAATTTCTCCTCTCCCCTATTTGCATTCGCAAATGTGGCGAGGGGTATAAACATTCCCTTCTCACAAAACTGGGAGAAGATGTCCGAAGGACAGATGAGGGTTCACTCTGATTATTATAAATATTGTCATTCCGTGCTAGACACGGAATCTGAAGTTGGTAAATGGACAATGCGCTCGTTGGTAAGATTCTGAACATACCAGAACCTTTTGAACACGCACCAAGCACGCTTCAGAATGACATGAAAGGTATGGCGAGATTTGTAAGTCGTAGGTCGGGTTCAATTAAATTGTTGAACCCGACCTACTTTATTATTTCGTGGCGAGTGGAAATAACTCTGCTCACTCACCAATTATTAAGCTTCTTCAAATACTAGACAATTTTTTCTTATTGTTATAATATTAAAAATATAGTAAAACAAGGAATTTAAAGGATTTATCTATGGCAGCAGGAAAACATTCAGATACTATACCTATAGAGGTTTGCATTCTTACAGCAGATCACGATATCAAAGGAACTGTTCACGTTTCTAAATACACAAATACTAATCGTGAATTAACAGACTTATTAAATGATAGAGAACGTCGTTTTTTAGCTGTAACTAACGCTGAAATTTATTCAAGAAATTCTACTCAAGCCCCTCGTAGATACAATTTCTTAGAAATTCATATGGATTATGTCCTAATGGTTCACCCTTCAGCTCAAGCAGTATTCAAAGAATCAGCTAAAGCTCAAGATGATATTCAAAGATTTAGAGATTTGAGAATGAAATTAAATCAAACTAAACCTTTCTAGGTTTAGTTTTTTTGTATAAAGACTTTTATTTATTATTTATTAAAGGGAGGATTATTTTGAAAGTTTTAGTAACAGACAAAATTAATGATATTGCGTGCAAAATTATTGAAGATGCAGCAGAAGTTGTTGTTCTTCCAACTCAATCAGAAGACGACTTAGTAAAAATTATCGGCGAATACGATGCTTTAATGGTTAGAAGCCAAACAAAAGTTACAGCAAAAATTATCGAAGCTGCTAAAAATATGAAAATCATTGGTAGAGCTGGCGTAGGTGTTGACAACATTGACGTTAACGCTGCAACACAAAAAGGTATCATCGTTGTAAATTCACCGGACGGAAACACTACAGCAGCTGCAGAACACACTCTAGCATTAATGATGTCTATGATGAGAAATATTCCTGCCGCTTGCAAATCTACTCGTGAAGGCAAATGGGAACGTTCTAAATTCACAGGTACAGAAGTTCAAGGTAAAACTCTTGGCGTTATCGGTTTTGGTAAAATCGGTTCTTACGTGTCTAAAGTTGCACTTGCAATGGGCATGAAAGTCTATGTTTACGACCCATTCGCAACAGAAGAATACGTAAAATCAATGGGGGCAGTATACGTTAAAGACTTAAACAATTTCTGGAACCTATTCGACGTATTAACAGTTCACGTTCCAAAAACTCCTGAAACACTAAACCTTGTCAATGCAGAAACAATCGCTAAAATGAAAGACGGAGTTAGACTTATTAACTGTGCCAGAGGCGGAATTATCAACGAACAAGATTTAAAAGATGCCTTAGAAAGTGGAAAAGTTTCTTCTTGCGCAATCGACGTTTACGCAGACGAACCAGAAATCACTAAATGCCCACTTTTAAGCATCGAAAAAAATATTGTTCTAACACCTCACTTAGGTGCAAGTACTTCTGAAGCTCAAATTAACGTAGCTGTTGATGTTGCAAACCAAATTAGAGACGTATTAAAAGGTGGTTCAGCACTCCATGCTGTAAACATTCCTTCTCTAAAACCAGAAAAATTAGAGCCTGTAAAAGATTACATGGAATTAGCTTCTCAAGTTGGTTCAATCGCTCAACAAATTTCTACAGACAACGTTAAAGCCCTAGAAATTTCTTTCAAAGGCAACTTAGCAGACTTGGACACTGCACCTCTTGAAACAGCTATTTTAAAAGGTATTTTTGGTTCTTATATGCAAGACGTAAACTTTGTTAATGCTCCAATTATCGCTAAAAATAGAGGTATAAATGTTACAACTTCTAAATCCTCAAAATCAGGTGATTATATTGGAACAATCACAGTTAAATTGATTACAGACTCTAACGATACAACTGTCTCTGGCGCATTAATCGCAAAAGATGTAAGACGTATCGTTAAAATCAACGACTATAATACAAGCGTTGAACCAGAAAAACATCTTTTACTTGTACAACACGACAACAAACCTTCAATGGTTGCGCAAGTGGCAACAGTAATCGGTGGCGACAACATTAACATCGAATCAATGTTAGTTTCTCCAAGCGCTAAAAATAAAAATCTTTCAATAATGATTATCGGTACAGACAAAAACGTTAAAACCGAATCATTAGAAAAGATTACATCAATAGACGGTGTACAAGAAGCTAAATTCGTACATCTATAAGATAAATCGTATTTGTCATTCCGGACTCCGATCCGGAATCTGAAATTGGTAAATGAATAATGCAGTCGCTTATCAGATTCTGAGTCAAGCTCAGAATGACACCAAAATATAATAAAAATTGCAAGAAGTGAGGGATTTTTTCTGCTCGCTTTAGCTCCTGTGAAATCAAAGATTTCTACGTCGCCATCGTAGTGTTGCTCTGCTTGTCTTTGCCTTCGCAAAGCCAACACCAGCAACACCGGCTACGCACTCAATAAAAAAGGACTCTTTCGAGCCCTGTTGTAATCAAATACCTTTTCCTTTTCCTCGTTTTGTTAACCCATTTCCCAATCCGTGCTTATTTAATTAAGCGATAAAATTTGAACCAAGGTAGCTTGCACCGTGAAAGAATGATTCTTGCATAATACCTTTTAATGATTTTCTTCTAATATCTTTTTTAGAAGCTGCGTTGATTGATTCAGAAGAAGCTTTGTAATAATCAGCTACAACTTGTGAAAATAATTGGTTTGCCATTATGTTTGCCTCTCTTAAATCTCTCTTACTCTTATATAAAGTAAAAAAATTTTAAGAAATTGCCTTTTTTGTTGCAGAAATGTTCATATTTCTTAACAAAGTAGCCAGAAGTCTCTGGCAATCAGCTTTTGCTGAATGCTAAAAAATATGCGCTAAATAAATATAATTTTCCTTACTTATATAAAGTATTTTTCTCACAAAAAATTGCCACCTCAGTATTTATAAGGGTTTTTAGCAATTTTACAAAAAATCAAACATAAAAATAGTGAGTAGAAAATTTCTGCTCACTATTCACTCAAACTGTTTTCTCACTCGTGCGTCTGCTGTCTTGGATTTTCTTTGCGCTCGTTGCTGTCGTTGATTTCACTTCGTTGCCATCAACTTCGCACTCGCTTACCCAGTTTCGCTTCGCTCACCAGTCCGAAAATCCGCTCACTCTCGCTTATTCAGCTGAAAGTTTTTCCATTTCTTCAATAGAAGTATAAACAGCATGGCAACCGCAATCTACGTGAAGAACTTCACCTGTAACACCACTTGATAAATCACTACATAAGTAAACACCAGTTTTACCAATGTCTTCAAGTGTAACATTTCTGTGCATTGGAGCTTTCAAAATAGCAGCCTTCAACATTTTGTCAAAACCGCCGATACCTTTTGCAGCAAGTGTTTTTACAGGACCAGCTGACAAACAATTAATTCTTGCGCCAACTTTACCTAAATCTACTGCTAAATATCTCATTGAAGCTTCTAATGTAGCTTTTGCAACACCCATGATGTTGTAATTTGCAACATATTTTTCTGAACCTAAATATGTAAGAGCAATTACTGAAGCTCCTTCATTCATCAATGGTCTTGCTTCTCTACATAAGCTAATTAATGAATAAGAGCTTACACCTAAAGCAGTATCAAATCCTTGTTTTGATGTGTTAATAAATTCACCTGTTAAATCTTCTCTATTTGCAAAAGCAACAGCATGAACCATAAAGTCTAATTTGCCGTAAACCTTTTCATATTCAGCGAAAACAGCTTTAACTTCTTCTTCATTAGTAACATCGCAACTCATTATAAGTTTTGAATTCATGCCTTCTGCAATAGGTCTAACTCTCTTTTCCATAGCTTCACCAGCGTATGTAAAAGCGATTTCTGCGCCTTGGTCAAACAATTCTTTTGCAATACCGTATGCAATACCATGAGTGTTTGAAACACCAAATATAATACCTTTTTTACCGTTCATTAACATAATAAATACCTCACTTTTCATTAAGTTTATAAACTGATTATAATACAAAAACATTTTAATGTAACAAATCTTAATATTACTTAGCAAAAAAGGCAATTATTCAGTGAAAATCATGTTTATAACTATGTAAGCAGTAAACACAAAGGATAAAATATGGAATTTAATGCAATTAATCCATTTTCAAAGATAAAAGGTATCAATGGTGTTCAACAATTCCAACCTGTATCTCCTGTTAAAAAAGCAGGTGCTGACGGTGGAAATCCATTCGGTAACTTTGGTGATGACAGCAGAGTCGGTTTAGGTATCAAAGATGGTGCCGTTCAAACTAGTAATGGTCAAATGGGTAAAAAAATCGGCGTTATGCGTCAATTAGGTATCGCATAGTCTTTAAGGAGTTTAACATTAAAAAGGCGGTTCAAAGAACCGCCTTTTTGTTTTATTCATTTTCTTCAAATTCTTCACTTAATTCGTGATTAAATTCTTCTGCAATTTCTTCTTCGTAATATTCATCATCATAATAAACAAGTTCTAGATGACCTAAAACAATTGTATCACCGTCTTTTATACCTTTTTTTCTTAATTCTTCAAAAACGCCCATTGATTTTAAAATATTTTGAAGTCTAATCATTTGTTGTCTATTTCTATCATCAGAAACTTGAGCTAAACGTTTGATTTTACCTCCGTCAACGACAAATGTATCTTTAAATTTTTGAACAGTAAATGCACTATCATCGTTGTTATAAGCATCTAAATCTTCTTCAACTTCAATTTTGATTTCTGGTTTTTCAATTTCATCAACTTTTATTGAAACGAAATTAACCAAAGCATCAAGGTTTTGATGAGTTGCAGCAGAAATCACAAAAACATCTTTGCCAAGTTTTTTAAATTCTTCATAATAATGATTTTTTATTTCATCATCAACAGCATCAACTTTGTTTAAAACAACTATTTGATATTCCTCATATAAACTTTCAGAATATTTTTTAAGTTCTTCATTAATTTTAAAATAATTATCAAGAGGATTTTCTGATGTTAAATCCACAAGATGAAGTAAAAAACGACATCTTTCAACATGTTTCAGGAATTCATGACCAAGCCCCACACCTTCGCTAGCGCCCTCAATCAACCCAGGAATATCTGCAACTACAAAAGAATCGCCTGTTTTTTTCTTTACAACACCAAGATTTGGAACAAGAGTTGTAAACGGATAATCAGCAATTTTTGGTTTTGCAGCTGAAATTGCACTAATCAAAGTTGATTTACCAGCATTTGGCATACCGATTAAGCCAACATCAGCAATCAATTTCAATAAAAAATCAAGTTCACGAGCAATACCGCTTTCCCCTGGTTCACAGAATTGAGGCGCTCTTTTTTGTGCAGTAGCAAATCTTGCATTACCTCTACCGCCACGACCACCCTTTGCAACAAGAAGGGTTTGCTCATGGTGAGTTATATCGCCAATGATTTTACCTGTTTTTGCATCTTTAATAACTGTACCTACTGGAATTTTTATATATAAATCTTTTCCGCATTTACCAATTTGGTTTTTAATTCTGCCATTATCACCATTTTCTGCTTTAAAAATTGATTTATACTTAAAATCTAAAAGAGTTGATAAATCTTCATCACCAACAAAATAAACGTCTCCGCCGTTTCCGCCATCGCCACCTGCTGGCCCACCTTTATCAACGTATTTTTCACGTCGCCATGCTACTGTACCATTACCGCCACGACCTGATTCTATTTTAATTTTTGCTTTATCTAAAAATATCATATTTGTATTATAATACAAATATTAAAATATTTGATATTAAGAGGATATTATGTCAAAAATTGCACATACATTGTTTTCAGATAAAGAAGTTGAAATCTGTGAAGGTTCAATTAAAGATAACTACATTATGGCGATAGAATCAAGTTGTGATGAAACAGCTTGTGCCATTGTAAAAAACGGCAGAGAAGTTATTGCAAATGTTGTAGCCTCTCAAATTGATATTCACAAAGAATACGGCGGAGTTATTCCAGAAATCGCAGCAAGAGAACACTTAAATTCTATAAACCCTGTTATAGAAGAAGCTCTAGCTCAATCAAAACTAAACATTGAAGATATAACTGCTTTTGCAGGAACTACAGGTCCTGGATTGGTCGGGTGTTTACTTGTAGGTTTAAATGCTGCAAAAACACTTGCTTTAGTACACGATAAACCTTTTATTGGCGTAAATCACTTAAAAGCTCACATTTGTGCAAATTATATTAATACAGATTTAAAACCGCCATATATGGCACTTTTAATAAGTGGTGGACATACTCAAATTATTGAAGTTAAATCGCACAAAGAAATCAATATTATTGGTGAAACCATTGATGATGCGGTAGGAGAAGCCTTCGACAAAGTTGCAAGACTTTTAGGTCTTCCGTACCCAGGGGGTGTAAAATTAGACAAAATGGCGCAACAAGGCAATCCTAATGCCTTCCACTTCCCAATTTCTAAAGTTGACGGTTATGATTTCAGTTTTAGCGGACTTAAAACAGCAGCATTAAGACAAATTAAAGCTCTTGAAGGTCAAAATTTTTCTAAAGAAGATTTTTGTGCATCTTTCCAAAATTGCATTGCTCAAACTCTACTTAAAAAAGTTAAATCAGCACTTGTTGAATATCCATACAAACAAGTGGTTTTAGCGGGTGGTGTTGCAGCAAATTCAGAGATAAGAAAAGTATTTTTAAACCTTGAAAACGAAGGTTACAAAACATTTATTCCACAATTGAAATATTGCACAGATAATGCCTCAATGGTAGCATCTTGCGCATATTTCTTTGAAGATGTTCTTGATAACATAGATGTAGAAGTTTTTTCACGTTTTAAACATTAATCAATGAGGACTTTATGAAAAAGTTTTTAACTATTTTTTCTGTAACTATAATTAGTTTAATTTCAGTATTATATTTGGCTTTTCTATTTGTTTTACCAAATTGCGTAGATTTGAACAAATTTGAGCCACAAATTAAAAAAGCGATTTATGACAGTACTGGTTTTATTGTAAACACTGAAGATATCAAACTTTCAACAGGGTGGAATTTCTCTGCTGGTTTAAAAGCCGATAGAATTGATATCCTTTACCCAAATAATGAAAAATTCTTCCAGTTGAAAAAGGCTGATGTTAAGCTATCTCTTCTTCCTCTTTTGACAAAAAACATTATTATTGATTCTGTTTCAGCAGACAATATTATTTTGAGAATGAAAATAGAAAAAGACGGAAGTTTTTATATAGAACAATTCTTGAAAAAAGATGAAAACAAAGAAAATACAGAAGAAGTTTCAACAGAACTACCTTTTGGATTGAAGTTTTCAGACATCATGCCTGTAATCCACATAAAAAAATATTCAATTTCTTTAGTTGATTCTCAAACAAACAAATTTTATACTCTTGCAGGTGATACATTTAAAATTTCTAACTTTGTCCTAAATGACAAAATTAAAATTTCTGCAATCGGTAAAATTCTTTTAGATAAAGAAGAACATGTAAATTACGATATAAATCTGTTTTCAAAGGTTATGCCAACTTTTGAGCCAACAGAAGTAACAGATAATTCTCAAGAAAAAGTTGATATTTTATACTACTTAAAAGCCCTAAAAACAATTAATTTAATGGCAAATATCAAAGCTGATTTAAAATTATCAGGCGATATTGATGATATAAAAACAGACGGAACTCTTGATATAACTGGTTTATCTCTAAAAGTTAAGGGTTCACAGTTGCCTCAAAGCTATATCAAAACAGCCTTTTCTGGCAACAAGATTTCTATTGATTCAAACTTAAACACAAGTAAAACAGAAAACATCAATGTTCACGGATATTATAAATATGGCAAAAACCAATACATCGATTTAACAACAAAATCAGACAAAATTTCTTTATCAAATATGTTTGATATTGTAAGTTCATTTTTACCAATCTTTGGAATGAATGATATTAAAGGCATTTCAGCAGATGGTTCACTAAGAGCTAATTTTAATATTCAAAGTGATTTCAAAAAAATTAATTCAAATGGTTATTTAAAAGTTGATAACGCAAATGTTTTCTACAAGTTATTCAATATCTCTGTAAAAAACATTAATTCAGACATAGATTTTTCAAGAAACCAAATCGATATTAGAAAAGCTTCAGCCTTCGTAAATGGTGCACCAATTTCACTTACTGGTGCAATCAATTCTAACGCTTATGCAAACCTAAATCTAAAAGCCGATAGACTTTCTCTTAAAGGTTTAATGGCAACATTTGGTATGCTAAATGTACTAAAAGACAACAATATCAATTCTGGTATCGTTACTATTGACGGCAAATTAAAGGGTAATCTTTCTAAAACAAAACCTCAAATTAACGTTCTTCTTGAAAGCATAAATCTTTATAACAAACCTATGAAAACTAGTGTTATATTAACTAAAGGTTCTTCTGATATAACATTTACTAAAGATAACAAACTTGACGGCAAAGTTTTAGTAACAGGTTTGAGAATTAAATCTTCAGATTTTGGAAATTATTCTCTTCCTTCTACAAAGTTGTCTTTCGATAATAAAAATTTCTACATTCAACCATCAGCAATTTTCTTTAATAACTCAAAAATTGATTTTAAAGGAAAAGTTTCAAATTACGCTGATAAGAAAAACAATAATGTTGATATAGAAGTTTATGGTCTAATCTGGGGAAAAGACCTTAAAACACTTGTTCCAAAAGAATTTAGAAAAGATATTTCTGCCTCTGGTAAAATCCCTATGATTTTAAAAGTCAAAGGTAATCTTGAGTCTCAAACAATCACTGCACAAGCTCTTGCGAATGCAAATAACTATATTTCATACGGAACAGTAAGTTCTCTATTAAATAAAACAACTCTTTTAAATGCTTCAATGAATTTAGCTAATAATAACCTAAAAATCAATGATTTAAGTTTAAATGCGTTGAATACAAATAGAGGTTTGACAGAAAACTTTAATGCTAATATGAGCGGTTCAACTAAAATCGCCTCTGTTACAGGTGGAATTAGTAATCTTCAAAACAAATTCCCTTATATTAACAGTTTGAAAGTTAGTATGCCAAATTCACTTATCATTTCTATACCAAGCCTAAAAGGTTCTAAATTACAGGTTATTGGTAATATGAATGTTCACGGAAGTGCAAAAAGTCCTTCTATAATTGGTCAAATTTCTATACCAAAGGCAACCTTCCCAACGCTAAAAACAAACGTTAAAAACTTAAATGTAAACGTTAATAAAAGTACAATCACTGCATCTTGCCCATATCTAACAGTTTCTGATTCAAATATGGGATTTACAACAAATATAGATAATAACTTTAGCAAGGGTATCAGAATTAAATCAATGAATTTAGATGCTCAAAAAATTAACCTTGATACATTGTTAGTAGCTCTGTCAAACTTACCTCAAAACTCAGTAGGACAAGGTACAGACTTAGGCGTAACATTGGCAAACGGTAAAGGTAAAATTGCCCTATTTTCTCTTGGTGGCTTAAAAGCCTCTGATGTTACTTCTAATTTTGCAATTAACGATAATTCACTTAAACTAAATAACATTACTGGTTATTCTTACGGTGGTAAAATCGCCGGCAATGCTTCATACAACATGGTTTTCGGTAATCTTAAACTTGATATGCAAGGTAGAGGTTTGAGTTCAGAACCAGCATTGAGAGATTTTACCGGCATCGGAAATCTTATCAACGGTAAAATGGACTTTGATGCAAATAACATCAAGCTTATCGCCGGTACAGAAGCTCAAATGATGCAATCACTTCGAGGTAATACAACATTTATCGTTTCTAACGGTCAAATGGGTACTTTAGGTAAATTAGAAAACCTTCTTTACGCTCAAAATATTCTTGGTAATAATTTACTTAAAAATTCTCTTGGTTCAATAACTAAGGCTGTTTCTATTAAGAAAACAGGTGATTTTAAATATATTAAAGGTAAAATGAACTTCTCTAGCGGTTGGGCAAATATCAGCACTGTTCAAACATCAGGTCCAGCAATGAGTTTGTACATCACTGGTAGCTATAATCTTTTAAATAACAACATTAGAGCAACAATGCTTGGCAGACTTTCTAATGACGTTGTAGAAGTTTTAGGACCAGTTGGCGAATTCTCATTCAACAAACTTCTTTCATACATTCCAAGATATGGAAGCATAACATCTGGTGTTATTAATCAAATGACAACAAATCCTTATGGTGAAAATGTTTCTATGTTGCCTGATTTAAGCCCAAAACAAACTGGAGCAACAAAAGAATTTAAAGTTATCTTGAATGGTAGCGTTAATTCTACAAAAGCTATTAAATCATTCAAATGGCTTTCTAATCCAACAGTTACACCTTCAACAAATGGTTCAAGCAGTTCAAGTACTGGTTCTTCAACTACTAACAGTAGCTCAAGTTCAACAACACAACCTTCTCAAACAACAAATAGAACTTATACACCACCTACTGCAAACGAAATGCAAGATGCAGTAAGAAACAAAACATCTGATACAATAAATAGAATTTTATCACCAAAATCATCTCAACCAGCATCTTCAACTGGTGTGGCTGATTTTATTAATAATCTTCCAGATTTACCACAATAAGCCCGAGCAAAGCAATGAGCGTAGCGAAAGGTGAACAAACTTTACGCATAAAAAAACACTTGATATAAACTCAAGTGTTTTTTGTTTTATATTAAACTTTACGTTTTCTAGCTGCTTCAGATTTTCTTTTTCTTTTTACGCTAGGTTTTTCGTATCTTTCACGTTTTTTTACTTCAGATAAAACGCCTGCTTTTTGAATTTTTTTCTTAAATCTTCTTAAAGCGCTTTCAATACTTTCGTTTTCACCTACTTTAATTTCTGGCATTTAGTTTTTCACCACCTTTAGTCCTATCTGTGCAGGACTATAGTAGCATAAGCATGCTTAAAAATCAATAGGTTTGATTGCCAAATCTATTTTGCTTTATAGCGCCCCACGCTCTTATATTACCTGACTCGTATTTTATTAGATAATAACCTTTGTCTATTATCCATTCAATCGTCGCTTCTGTGTACAAAAACTTTTCGTTTTCTGGATTCATTCCGGAACGCACTAATTTATCTTTTTTCTTTTTTATTAACCTCTTTTTTCTAAATTCAAACCACTTTGGAGTCTTGATTTTGCCTTCATAATACGCTTGAGTATCCTCCATTTCGTAATCAACTTTGAAGGCAGGAATTTTTACTAATATACGTTTACTTTGCATAATTAGCAAGAAATTCATATCATCACTCAAAGCTAATTCATAATGCCCAGGAGGAACAATAACATCTCCGTCCTCATTATAAATTGCATCAATAATTGTTAATGTTGGAGTTTTTATTGAAGGTTGAGCATATCTAACGTGGCTCTTATCAGAATCGTCTAATCCAGACGGATAAACCATTCTTTTCGTATCTGGTAAAACATCATCTGGATTTATATTAAAAGGAACATAATCCATTTATACCCTCTCTAAAAGATTTTTTATTGATGCTTGAACTTCCGCAAAGCTTTTACCTAAAGCTTCTTTTTGTCCTATAAATATTAATGACATAGCTTCGTTTGAATTTCCAAGATTATTTTCTTTCATTAATAATCTGTAGCTTTCTCTCATTAATCTTTTTAATCTATTTCTTTTAACAGCTCTGTTGTGAGTTTTTTTACTCACGACAAAACCCACCTTTGTAGGTGAGTCGTCACACTTTTTCTTTCCAACAAAAAGTACTATTCCATTTTTATAAAAGGAATTTTTAATTCTGTAAGTGGCTGTAAATGCAGACTTTTTTTTAAGTCTATATTGTTTACTAAGCACGTTCTTTAGCTGTAATAGCGATTTGGTGTCTACCTTTAGCTCTTCTTCTGTTTAAAACTTCTTGTCCGCCTGGAGTAGCCATTCTTGCTCTGAATCCACTAACTTTTTGTCTTTTAGCTTTTGTACCTTCTAGTGTGCGTTTCATGATATTTTCCTTTTTGTTTATATTTATATTATTATCATTATGTTAAATAAAAAATAAAAATTAGTCAATGGGGGTAAAAGCATGAATAAACTAGGTTTTATAGGTTGTGGAGAAATGGCAAGCGCAATTATTAAAGGTCTTCTAAAATCAGGTTTTATGAATGTTACAGACATTTTTGCCTCTACTCGTACTGATAAATCCGCTTCTGATAGAAGTAAAGTTTTAAAAATAACTGTTATTCCTAATAACAAAACTATTGCAAAAAATTCAGAAATGATTGTTCTTGCAACAAAACCTAATCAGATTGAAAATGTTTTAAACGAAATAAAAGAAGAAATTAATGGAAAATTAGTAATTTCTATTGCTGCAGGAGTTAAAACATCAAAAATTGAAAATATTGTTGATAAATCTCCAGTAATAAGAGTTATGCCAAATACTCCAATGCTAGTTGGTGAAGGAATGTGTGGAATTTGTTTGGGTAAACTTGCCACAGAAAAAGAAGAAAAATTTGTTACAGAAATGTTATCACAAGTTGGAAAAGTTATAACAGTACCAGAAAATCAAATCGATATCGTAACAGCAATTTCTGGCTCTGGCCCAGCATTTTTCTATCAAATATTTGAAGATATGGCTCAAGCTGGTGTGAAACTTGGAATGGATTATGAAAAAGCTCTTATGTTAGCAATTCAAACAGGAATTGGCTCTGCTAAAATGACTCTTAATAGAACTCAATCCGTTCCAGAACTTGTCGCAAGCGTAGCTACAAAAGGTGGTTGCACAGAGGTTGGCGTTAATACAATGAAAGAATTGAATAGTTCAAAATTGTTTGAAGAAATTATTAAAAATACAGCTCAAAAAGCCTCTGAATTGGGATAAAATGGTGAGTTAGACTTTAGAGAGTGGTGAATAGGCGCGAGTGAGCAGAGGGCGAAGACTTGAAGATTTTGAAAATAAAAATTTGAAAAATCTTTAATCGTAGACCCGTTTAATGCGAACGAGCAAGACAGCGCGAGTGAGCAGAGGGCGAAGACTTGAAGATTTTGAAAATGAAAATTTGAAAAATCTTCAATCGTAGACCCGTTTAATGCGAACGAGCAAGACAGCCATAAACGTATAGCAAGATTTGAATAAATTATTTTATTAAACAAAGAGAGGCGAAGCCGTAGGCTTCGCCTCTCTTGTCATTGTAAGTTTATTAGGAAGCACAAACTTACAATTATTAAGCTTTTCTTTCTTCAAGTGCTTTTTTGAATTCTGTTTTTGAAAAATCAACACCTGCAGCATCACCAATTTTGTTAGCATTTGTATATGTTTTTGTTATATTTTTTCTTTCCATTGCATCTAAAACACCATTAATATCTTCTGATTTTACTGTGCTTGCAATTTTTGTGAAAATATTTGATGTTTTTACATTTTCATTTTTTGTATTTTCTGTAAAAGTTTCTGATGGAACATAAGTTGAAGTTGTTGTATTTGCACTATTAGTTCTTGTTGAACTTGGAACATATTCTTGAGCAGATGAATTAGAAACTACAGAAGAAGTTGTTGCAAAGAAGTTATTTGAAGACTTTGTTGAACTTACAAAGTTATTTTGAATAGTTTTATTTGAATTTATTGTTTTGTTTTTGTTTGCAGAATTGTCATTTGATGAAACATTATTTTTTTCTAAAAAGCGTGAATAGTAGAAATTATTATGTAATTTGTCATAAATCTCTTCATCTCTGCTCCAACCAGTACCTCTGCCCATTTTAAAAGTATCTTGAATATGTTCATTATCTTTTGTTTGGTTAAAGTAGAAAGGATTATCACTAGAGCCTAAAAATGTACCAACATATTTAATTTCAGTATTTGCAAGATTATTGCATAATTTCTCTAAAGTTGTAGAGTTACCATCTTCAGAGCCAATTGAAGACATAAAATTGCTTAGTAATTCATCAATTTTATTATCGTCATTTATATAAGTTTCCAAATCATTGATAAAATTATGCCATTTTGGAAAACCCTCAGTACCAACATCTATTTTTCCGCTCTTGTTAAGACCAAATAGTTTTAAAATGTCGTTTTGAGTATATTGAGTTGCTAAAGTTCCATTATAACCTAATAATTTATTTCCAACTTCTACTCTTTGCATACTTTCTTTTTGGTCTATTACTGTACTATGTAAAAAGGCTTTCATAGTTTCTTTAGCATTTTTTGCTAAAGTAATTTTACCATTTTTATCAACATTAACTAAACCTAGAATCGGATTTGTAGATCCAATATATTTAGAATATGGATTGTATTCTTCACCTTTATTGTTTTGGATTTCAGCAGCAATTCCTTGTTGAACAATTGACCAATTTGTTTTTCTTACATCAAATATTTCTGGTTCTTTAGTTTCTTCTTTTTTATCAGCATTGTTAGTATTATTAACACCATTTACAAAATCGTCAATAAATTTAGTTAAAGAGCTAAAAAATTTATCTGCAACAGAAGATTTTCCACCTTCCATTTCCTCAACATATTTGTCAAAAGAAGAAGAATCGACTTTTGATAAAACAACTTCATCAACCATTTTTTTTATAGCTTCTGTATCACCATTTTTAGCATATTCAGTAAGCTTTTTAGCAATTTCTTCTTTGTATTGATTGTAATTAGTATATGATTGATTGTTATTTGAAACTTGCATCTTTTTTCCTAATTTACATTTCCCTAACAAGTTTCATGTCGGCATATTTAACCTATATCTTTAGTTAAAAATACTCTTTCCATCATATCATATCATATCATATAGTGCATTATAATTGAGTTTTAGCCATTTTTAATTTATATTTACAATTGTTTACAATCGAGAATATGTTTAAATTTGACCAACTATAATTGGTCAAAACTTGTAGGACGGGAATCTGAATTGAGCATTTTATTAAAAAATAATCGTTATTCTTTCCCACCTTTATTATTGGTGGGAAAATTTCACAAACTTTAATATTACTTTAAATTTTGTATTAAATTCCCACCCTACTTTTCTTCAATTTGTACCCTCACCGATTTTTTATGTACTCATAAATTCGTGCAAAAAAATCTCCTCTCCCCTTCGGGGAGAGGGGAAATATAAAATGTAGGTCGGGTTCGACAATCTCATTGAACCCGACAAAAGACAGAGGCGAAGCCGTAGGCTTCGCCTCTTAGTAATTTTTGTTGTTGGGCTGAAAGCCCAACCTACTTTTTTAATTTATTTCAAAAGTTCTTCTTCAAGTGGTGAAACAACTACGCCATTTAGAGTTTTGCTTACTTCTCTCAATTCTTTTGCAATTGTTTCGTTTGCATCTGTCCATACAAAATATTTATTGATAAAGTTTTCAGCTGTTTTGAAATCACCTGACAATTGAACTTCAATAATTTCTGTCAACATTTTTCTTGCTGTTGGAACCATTTTTTCTATATCAATTTCAATTTTACCTTCATCATTAACCTTGATAGCACCTTCATTTATAAAGTAATTAGCTTGCATTACTGTACGAACTCTGTGAGCTTGATTCATTGTAGGTTTTGATTTTAAGAATGAATTTGTACCAAAGTTTACAACAATTTGAACTTTTTGGTCTTCAGTGTACATGCCTGCTTTAACTAAATCATCTAAAAATGATAAAGAACCCATATCAGCTTTGTTTTCTTCAATGATATTTCTGTATTTTCCTAAACCTTCATCACCTTCTTTTGGTCCAAGTGAATGAGCATTTTCATGTCCTATTGTAAACCAATGGTCAGCTTCTTCGTTGTATAATTTGTGGAATTTTTTATCCAAAATAGCATCTAATCTTTTTTGAATTTTTTCAGGTTGAGAAGTAACTCTGATTTGTCTATGATAAACGTTTCTTCTTCCACCACCAATTGTTAAGGATAATTTATCTCCATTTGGTAAATTTTCAGCTAAAGTAACTCCACCTCTATATGAACCACCATCGCCTGTAAGTGAAATCAAGTCAACATCAACCATTGTTTGTTTAGCATCACCATCTGCTGATATAACTTGTTTATATTTATCAGCCAAAGGCATTTTTTCAGCTAACATTGGTAAATATTTTTTGATAGCTAACAAATCTTCCGTACCTTTTTTATTAACAATACCAACACGACAACCTAATGAATCTTTTGATTGCGGAACAATTTCAGCATCATTCAAAAGTTTCAATAATTTTTCATTCTCCATAACAAAACCTGTCATTCTGTCTGCGTATTGTTCACGAGTAATTGTGTATTCAAGAGGTGTGTCTTGAAGTTCTGCCCATTTTTTATCAGCATAAGCATCTAACATAGGGTCAGCTTCACGCAATGCTTTTGCTTGAAGTTTTAAATATTCGTTAAAATCAGCATTTGTAGAAACTTCTGAAGCTTTTTCTAATTCATCAGCCATTTGAGTAAATTCTTTTTTGAATTTATCACAATAATCAACTGCTTTTAATTTATCACCATCACGTTCTACTATTGATCGTTGGTTTAAAATTTTTGCAACTTCTTCTTTTTCACCGTTTTCTAACATTTTGATTAATATATTACAAAATTCATCTTTATCTAAATCAGCTGGATAAAATGCTTTTCCAGCTCTTTCTTCTTGACCTTTTGCAAGAGTAACCATATTTGACATCATATCAATACCAGAAATACCTTTTTGAGCATTAAATAATTTTAATGATAATTCTGCATCTTTGTTACCTTTTGCAGTTTCTTCTTCTAAGAATTTTTTGAATGGAATATTATTTTCATTATCCATTTTCATAAAAACTTCATCAATAATTTGAGCTGTTTTTACTAAATGTTTAACAGCTTCTTTGTCGCCTTCTGCAAGGTCTAAATATTCTTTCGCATCAGGTTTTAATAAAACTTTTGGTGCTAAATATTCTTTATCAGTTCTTTTTTCTAATTCTTCTCTTGATAAATTTAATTCAAAAATTGTAGTCATTTTTTATCCTTCTTTTTTAATTAATACCTTAATTTGCGTACTCATTGTACTACATTTTTGAAGTTTTTTCAATTTTTAGCCCTATTAACTAATTTAATTTTTCCTAATTTCATTCTTTAATTTCAATAAAAGGAGAAAATTATGATAAATTTATACTACCTATCTACTTGCCCTTATTGCAAAAAAGTCATCGATTTTTTAGACAGCAGTAATATTGAATACAGATTATTAGACATAAATGAACAAGAAAATTTCAACAAACTAATGAAAATTGGTAAAAAACGTCAAGTACCTTTCATCGTTGACACAAACACTGGTAACGTTATGTACGAAAGTGCTGATATTATCGAATATTTATCTAAAGAGTACCTATAATTTTTCCATTATCAACTTTGAAAATTTTGACATTTTTCAAAAATTCTTGGTCAAAAAGTAAAGTATCAACAGAAGTTATAATTGTTTGAATATTTTCGCCGATAGAATTTAGCAAGAAATTTTGTCTTAAATCATCTAATTCTGCCAAAACATCATCAAGCAAAAGAATTGGTGTTTCACCAATTTTATCTTTTAAAATATCAAGTTCAGCCATTTTTAAAGACAAAACAATCGTTCTTTGTTGACCTTGTGATGCATATTTTATAGCTTCTGTATCATTTATATAAAAGCTTATATCATCACGATGAGGTCCAATTACTGATTGAAATTTTCTTTTTTCAATTTCTTTATTTTCATCTAACGCTTTTCTAAAATTTTCAGCTGTTTCTTCAATATTTTCACCTGTTTCAAAAGTTGAAACATAATATAATTTTAAATTTTCGCCTTCTGAAATATTTGAATGTTTTTCTTTTGCAATATTTTCAATTTCTTTTATAAATTTTTTTCTCAAAAATACAATATTACTGCCTGTTATAGCCAATTGTTCATTATAAACATCAAGCAAAGTATCATTAAATTTTTCATCTTTTAAAAGATTATTTTTTTGAACTCTTATTTTCTCATATTTAGATAATTTTTCATCATATATAGGATAAATTTGTGAAATAGCTCTATCTAGCCAATCACGTCTATCTTGAGGTGCACCTCTTAAAAGCAATAAATCATTTGTTGAAAAAAGAACAGTCTTTATAATATTTTTGAAATTTTTCGGAGTCGTTTTCAAGTTATTAACTTTTAACTCTTTTTTCTTTTCGTCATTGAATTTTATACTCAAATCAATATCTGTATTATTTTTATCCAATACAGAACTTATTTCCATATTTGATGTATTAAATTTTAGAAGTTCAATATTATTAGAAGTTCTTGTTGATTTAAGATGAGATAAAAAATAAATACTTTCTAAAATATTAGTTTTACCTTGAGCATTTTTACCAATTATCAAATTCTTACCGCTATTAAGTTCTAGCGATTCATCTGAATAATTTCTATAATTTTTTAGTACCAAATTTTTTAATCTCATAAACACATTATACAAAAAGTAAAAAACTATGTAAAAAACTCAAAATTTTTTACATTAATTATTGGTTATTTTACTTTTTCTACATTTTACTATTTTTTACTACAACTTTTTTACAATTTTATTTACCTATAAAACATAATAAAATCAATACTTATAGTCAGTTTTTTACAAAAAGCCTTCATCTACTACGACCATGAACTTTAATATACTTTTTTATATTATTTTACTTATTATAATAATGAAAAAAGTTTTTGAAATTTTGATTAATTAATATTAAAATTTCATGCCAATAAATCACTTAAGATATTGTTTTTGGTATAATGAATAAAAAAAGATTTAGGGGTAGCTGAAAATGAAATTCGTAGTAAAAAAAGATGAATTCTTAAATGGAATTAGAATAGTATCTGGTGTTGCAACAATGAAAAGTGTTCAACCAGTTCTTGCAAATATATTAATTGAAGCAGATAGCAAAAATGTTATTAAATTAACAGCAACAGATTTAGATTTGACGATATCAACAGAAGTTGATGCGCAAATAGAGGTTGAAGGTTCAATCACTTTACCTTCTAAAAAATTGAATGACATCTTTACAAGATTATCAGAAAATTTGGTAACTTTTGAACTAAACGAAGAAACAAATATTGTTGAAATTAGTACAAAAAATACAAAATTTGAAATCATCGGTATTTCAGCATCAGAATTCCCAAAAGTAACTGAAAATGTAAGTTTAGAAAACGGTATTGATATCGATTTTAAACAATTTACAAGAGCTATTAAACAAGCTGGTTTTGCAGCTGCATCTTATGAAACAACAGGTCCTTTATCAGGTGTTGTTTGTGATATTAAAGAAGAAATTCTTGAAATTGCTTCAACTGACGGTAACAGACTTGCAAGAGTTAGAGAAAAAATTGATAATATCGAAAAGAAAACTAGTCAATTAATTATTCCTTCTAGAACTCTTCAAGAAGTTTTAAAAATCAGCGGTTTTGTTGAAGATGAAAAAATTAAAATTTACACAGAAAAAACAAAACTTGCTATCAAAACATCAAAAACATTAATGATTTCAAAAATTATTGAAGGTCATTATCCTGATTATAATAAATTAATCCCAGAAACAAGTCCAAAAACAGCTACAGTAAACAGAAATGAATTAATAAGTGCTCTTGAACTTATTTCTGTTATGGTTAATGAAAAAACTTGTATCATTAAATTTGAATTTACAGAAAATAAATTGGAAGTTAAAGCCGATACTCCAGACGGTGGTAAAGGTAAAAAAGACTTAGATATTGAATACAAAGACGAAGATTTAGTTATTGCATTCAATTACAAATATGTTTTAGACGGTCTAAAAAATATGGAAGATGAAAAAGTGTTAATTGGTTTAAACACAAAAGCTTCTCCAACAGTATTTAGACCAGACAGTGAAAACGACTATATTTCACTTGTAATGCCTGTTCAAATAAGATAATTTATCTTTGACACTGCATTAAAAATATTGTATAATTATAAGACTCACCCAAAATTAGTTAAAGGTTTTTTATCTTTAATTTGTTTAGAGTCGAAATATTAAAAACTTAAAAAAAAAAGACTATCAGACTAGGAGATTTGTTCATGCAAAACGTATTAAAAAGAAACGGTAAAATGGAAGAATTTAATTCTTCTAAAATAGAAAACGCTATCATAAAAGCTGGTGCTGTAACTAACGAAATTGATGAAAATGCTGCAAAAGATTTAACAAGAAATGTTATCAGAATTGTTAAAGATTTTGTAAGAAGCAAAGAATCAAATTTAAAATCACCAACAATTGAAGAAATTCAAGATATCGTTGAACAAGTTCTATTATCTTCAAAATATAAAAGCACTGCAAAAGCATACATTTTATACAGAGAACAACATAAAAAAATTAGAGAGTTTGTTGAAAGTGCATCAGTTAATATGATTGATGATTACTTAAAACAACTTGACTGGAAAGTTAATGAAAACTCAAACATGGGTTATTCAATTCAAGGTTTGAACAACTACCTTGCATCAAACTTATGTACACAATATTGGTTAGAAAAAATTTATCCAGAAAACATTAAAAATGCTCACAAATCTGGTTCTATCCATATTCATGACCTTAACTTAATCGCTGCATATTGCGTAGGTTGGGACTTAAAAGACTTATTAATGGAAGGTTTTAAAGGTGTAAAAGGAAAAGTTGCATCTGCTCCTCCAAAACATTTAAGAACAGCTTTAGGTCAAATCGTAAACTTTATGTACACTTTACAAGGTGAATCAGCTGGTGCTCAAGCATTTTCAAATTTTGATACATTGCTTGCTCCATTTGTAAGATATGATAAATTGAATTACGAACAAGTTCACCAAGCAATGCAAGAATTTGTATTTAACATGAACGTACCTACTCGTGTAGGTTTCCAAACTCCATTCTCAAATATCACAATGGATTTAACTGTACCAAGTTATTACAAAGATCAATGTGTAATTATTGGTGGCGAAATTATGGAAGAAACTTACGGTGAATTCCAAGAAGAAATGAATATGATTAACAGAGCCTTCTTCGATGTAATGATGAAAGGTGATGCTTCAGGTCGTGTATTCACATTCCCAATTCCAACATACAATATTACAAAAGATTTTGATTGGGATAACAAAGATTTAGACGGTTTATGGGAAATCACTGCAAAATATGGTATTCCAAACTTCTCAAACTTTGTAAATTCAGACCTTAACCCAGAAGATGCACGTTCTATGTGTTGTCGTTTAAGAATTGATAACAGACAATTAGCATACAGAGGTGGCGGTTTATTCGGTTCAAACCCATTGACTGGTTCAATTGGTGTTGTAACAATCAACTTACCTCAAATCGGCTATCAAGCTAACAATGAAGAAGAATTCTTCAAAATGTTATCAGATAGAATGTTATTAGCTAAAGAATCTCTTGAAATTAAGAGAAAATTAGTTGAAAAATTTACAGATAGCAACTTGTATCCATATACTAAATACTATTTAAGAGATATTTATGCAAGATTTAAACAATACTGGAAAAACCACTTCTCAACAATTGGTTTAATCGGTATGAACGAAGCTTGTATGAACTTATTCGGTGAAAACATCACAACAGAAAAAGGACATGATTTCGCAATTAGAGTTATGGACTTTATGAGAGATGAAATCACTAAATATCAAGAAGAAACAGGTAATAACTACAACTTAGAAGCTACACCTGCTGAAGGTACAACATACAGACTTGCTAAAATGGATAAAGAAAATTATCCAGAAATTATTACAGCAAATGATGCGGGTGAACCTTATTACACAAATTCAACTCACGTACCTGTAAATTACACAGATGACGTATTTGAATTACTTGATTTACAAGATGAATTACAAACTAAATACACAGGCGGTACAACAGTTCACGTATTTGCTGGAGAAAGATGCCACAATAACGAAACAATGAAAAACTTCGTTAGAAAAGTATGTGAAAACTACAAACTTCCATATTTCACATTCTCTCCAACATTCAGTGTTTGTCCAAATCACGGCTATGTAGCTGGTGAACACGAAACTTGTCCAACTTGTGGTGAAGAATGCGAAATTTATTCTAGAGTTGTAGGTTTTATCAGACCTGTAAAACAATGGAATAAAGGTAAAAAAGCAGAATTCAAAAACAGAAAAACTTACAATGTTGCACAAAAGTTAGAAAGAAATACGGAAAAAGAAGTATGTCTTTCAAACTAGCAGGATTGCAAAAAACAACATTTATCGATTACCCAGAAAAAATCGCATGTATTGTTTTTACGCAAGGTTGTAATTTTAGATGTGGATATTGCCACAATCCAGAATTATTTGAAAATAAAGAGCCTCTAATATCTTTAGAGGCTTTCTTTGAATTTTTAAAAAAAAGACAGGGTAAACTTGATGGAGTTGTTATTACTGGTGGTGAACCTACTTTACAAAAAGATTTGAAAGAATTTATAAAAAATATAAAAGAGTTAGGTTTTGCTGTTAAATTAGATACAAACGGTACAAATCCACAAATTTTAGAAGAGCTTATTAATGAAAAACTTTTAGATTATATTGCAATGGATATAAAAGCACCGATTGATAAATATGAATTTATCGTAAATTGTAATGTAAATATAGAAAATATAAAGAAAAGTATTGAGCTGATAAAAAATAGTGGAGTTGATTATGAGTTTAGGACAACTGTTTTAAAGTCACAACTTTCTTATGATGATTTTGAAAAAATTGGCAAAACTATTTCTGGTGCTAAAAAATATTATCTTCAAAAATTCATTGCGTCAAAGATTTTAGATAAAAACCTTATGAATGAAAAAACATATTCAGATGAAGAATTTGAAGAAATTAAAAATATTTTGAAAAAGAATATTGGTTTTGTTGATGTAAGATAAAGGGGCAAATTTAATAAATTTGTTGAATGTTATAAACAGTTTTTGTCATACCTTTTGTGTCATTCTGAAGCATGCTTGGTGAATGTTCGAAAAGTTCTAATATATTCAGAATCTGACTAACGACCGTATTATCCATTTATCAACCTCAGATTCCGTGTCAAGCAAGGAATGACAACAATAGTGTCATTGCTGTACATGTCAAGCAATTAGTTACATTTTTGATTAAATTCTTTTGGAGTAAGACCATTTAAAGATGAATGAGGTCTATACTCATTGTAGTACGCAATAAAGCCTAATAATTCATTTTTTAAATCTTCTTTATCATTAAACAGAGAGTCTTCTACAAAGTCCTCTTTTAACGTTTTCCAAAATCTTTCAATTTTTCCATTTGTTTGAGGTCTATATGGTTTTGTATAAATATGTTTCATATCCATTTCCTGTAAAAGTCTTTCAAAAGGGTGCTCTTCTTTATTTTTAGCATTTTTACCACTTCCGAATTCCGCACCATTATCAGTCATAACAGAATCTATTTCAAAGCCATACTTATGTTTAAGCATATTAAAAGCTTTTAATACAGCAAACATTACAGTTAAAGCTTTTTTATTATCCATTACTTCAACCCAACAAAGTCTAGAGTAATCATCAATAACACCGAGTAAGTAATATGTTTGATTAGGTTCAGCGATAGTGATACCTTTAGGGAGTTGGTGGCAATCTATATGAACTAATTCTCCAGCTTTTTGCATTATTATCTTACGTCTTTCTTGTTTTTGGTTTACAGATAACTTGTTTAAACCATGTTTTCTGAGAATATTGTAAATTGTAGTAGGACAAGGAGCAAGAGGAATTTGTTTTTGTTTTAATATTTCTTTAATTTCATATCTACTGTTACCAAGTTTTCGTAATTCAATAATCAAATTTTCCACTTTTAAATCAGTACGACGATGTTGGAATTTAGGACCTCTTTTTTGAGGGAGAAGTGAATTTTCAGAAGGGTTTAGCTTGTAGCGATGATATATTTTCATAAAATTCTGATGAGAGAATTTATGAAAAGAACAAAAGTCTTTAACAGTTTTAAAATTTTTACTAGATTTGTTTTTGATAGCCTCATATTCTTCAATACAAGCCATCATTCTGCGAGCTAATGTTTTTGAAATTAAGTCTTTGTTAGTTGTTGTCATTTTACTTTTCTCCTTTTTATTCTAAGTAAAATGTAACTAATTACTTGACATGTACAATTGCGAGCAATAGAGAATCAATCTAAATAAATATCTAAAAGATAAAAAAGTAGGGTGCAATAAATTGCACCAAAATTTGTATGTGCAAATGTCAAACAATAAAAAAAACAAATGGATTGCTTCGTCATTATATTCCTCGCAATGGCGTATTTAAAGTAGGTTGGACAAATTTGTTCAATAGATAAAAAATAGTTTTACTGAAATATTAAATTTTGTAAATATAAGTAAAAATATTTAAAGTTAAAAAAAAATATACCGATAAATAATTATGTGTTATTAGAAAGAGGTATGCAATGACTACTGTTAACAATCAACAAGTTAATTTTTTGAAATTAACACAAATAAGTAGAAAAAATATTGATAATGGTAAAAATACTGTTAACAACAATATATTTAATAGTAGTACAATTTTAAAATCAGATGATAATGAAAAAGTTAAATACGAAATAGAAGGAGATTTTAATTTAAAAGATTTAAATGAAATAGATGATGTAAATTTAAAAAAGGAAGCTGAAGCTAAATTAAGTAATATATATAAAAGAGCAGAGTCAGAAGCAAAAGCTATAAATGATAAAATGGAAAAGATTTTAGAAACCTCTGAAAAAGAAATAAAAGAAAAAACAGAAAATATTGAAAAATCTTCAAAAAAAATTGATGAACTTTTTGATAAACAAAAAAGAGGAAAAATAACAGAAGATGAAAAAAAAGAATTAAGTGAATTTATAAAAAATCATGCAAATTCTATATTATCAATAAAAAAATATTTAGAAAATGACAAAAAAATAGAGCAAATGGGAAATTTGCGAAATAATTTTGATAACAAATATAATTATGCTTCTACAGAAAATCACCAAATACTTGATAATTTATCAAAAAATCAAGGAGATAATGTTGGTTGGTCAGATGATGCTGCAGCATTAAATAATAAATATAATTTTTATGATATTTCAAATAAATTAGCAAAAAATATAGATAAAATAGTGAAAGATAATAACGAGTTATATAGAAATAATAAAACTTATGCAGAATCATTTAAATCAAAACTAACTGGTACAGAATATTTCAAAAAATATTTTGAAGATAGTGAAGATTTAAATAAAATTTGTCAACAACCTGTATAAAGATATTTTTAAAAATTAATTTCCAAAATAATTTTTTAAATCTACTGTTAAATTAGCATTTTTACAAAGTTTTTTAAGTTTTGAGATTGCTCTGTTTTCGATTTGTCTTATTCTTTCTCTAGAAACTCCATATTGTGAGCCGATTTCATCAAGTGTTTTCTTTTCACCGTTATTATCCAATCCATAACGAAGAATTAAGATATCTCTTTCTTTTGGGCTTAATTGTTTTAACATTCTTTGAATATCTTCAAACAAGTTTTCTTGAGAAACTCTTTCTGCTGGTGCAATTGTTGTTTCGTCTACAATATAATCAGCAATTTTTGTTGAATCTTCTTTTTGATTTGCTGGAGTTTCAATACTAATTGTTGATTGAGCTGATTTAATTATTGATGTCAATTTTGATACGCTCAAACCTAATTTATAAGCAACTTCTTGTTTTGTAGGAGTTCTTCCTAATTCTGTTGTTAAATCAATTGTAGCTTTTCTGATTTTACCAAGTGATTCAATCATGTGAATAGGTAATCTGATAACTCTGGCTTTATCAGCAATTGCACGTGTGATTGACTGTTGAATCCACCATGTTGCATAAGTTGAAAATTTATATCCTTTCTCATAGTCAAATCTCTCTGCAGCTTTCATTAAGCCAATGTTTCCTTCTTGAATTAAGTCAAGGAATGAAAGACCTCTACCTATATATTTTTTTGCAATACTTACAACAAGTCTAAGGTTAGCGTTAACAAGCGTGCTTTTTGCGATTTCACTATTATTTTCTTTAATTTGTTTTGCAATCTTAACTTCTTCTTCGTGTGAAAGAAGAGGAATTTTACCAATTTGTTGAAGATAAATTTTAACAGAGTCATCAGTATTTACAGAAGAAATACTTTCTTGAACTTTAGGATCTTCAACAGAAGATAATAAGTCTTCGTCATCGTCGTCGTGTTCTTCTATTTTTGAAAAATCTACACCGTCTTCAGAAATTTCATCAGTATTAAAAAATAATTTTTCTTCTTTCATTTTTTATTTCTTTCTTGTTAGACTTTGACGAACGCTCTCAAATATAATAATACTTAAAGCGTTAGAAACGTTCAAAGAATTAAAGTTTTTTAACATAGGGATTTTAACTTTAAAATCTGCCAATTTTAAAATAGATTTTGAAACACCTGAATGTTCTGCACCCATAACGAGTACAAAATTCATATCATTATAATCTACATCGTAATAATTATCTGACTCAAACGCTTCAGCTGCAATTACCCACCAGTTTGATTTTTTTAACTTTTGGATTGCACTAACTGGGCTATTTACTTTTATAATTTCAATATGATTAATAGCACCTGCGCTTGCTTTTTCAACGACAGAATTGATAGGGCTTGTTCTTCTTTCCGGAACGATAATAGCATCAACTCCGGCACAAACACTTGTTCTTATTATAGAACCAAGATTTTGTGAATCTTCTACGCCGTCTAACATTACAATTTTAGAATTTGTGTGATTTCTTTCTAAAAATTCGTCTAAATCAGTGAATTTTACAGGTGAAATCATTGCAATAATACCTTGATGATTGTGTTCATCGTATTTTGAAAGATTTTCTTTTGCTGTAAATTGGAACAAAACACCTTTTTCTTTTGCTAAATTAATGATTTCATCAATTTTAACAGAAGGGTGAACTGTTTTTGAAATAAGAATTTTGTTGAAAGTTCTATTACCAGATTTTAGAGCTTCAAGAACGGCGTTTCTGCCGTAAATAATATCTTCCATTAGTGAACCTCTAACATTCTTGTAATACAATTTCTAGCTTTGTCTGCAACTTCTTTATCAATAGTGATTTCGTGTTGTTCATGAAGAAGTGATTCATAGATATCTTCAAGAGTATTGAATTTCATATTAAAGCAAACAAGATTATCTTTAATAGGAATAAGTTCTTTATCTGGAAAATCTCTTTTTAATCTATCAACAACGCCTTGTTCTGTACCGATTACGAAAGATTTTTTATCACTGTTTTTAACGTAATTCATAATACCAGAAGTTGAACCTACATAATCAGCAAGTTTGCTAACTTCAATATGACATTCTGGGTGAATTAAAATATCAGAGTTTGGATATTTTTCTCTTGCAGAAATAACGTCTTCTTTAGTTATTTTCAAATGTGTTGGGCAGAACCCTGGATATGTTGTAACCTTTGTTGTTCCTAATTTGTATTCAGACCATTTGCCTAAATGTGTATCTGGCACAAAAAGAACTTCTTCTGTATTTAAATTTTTAATAATTTCAACAGCATTAGCGCTTGTACAACAAATGTCGCAATGGGCTTTGATTTCAGCTGTAGAATTTACATAACATACAGTTGGTAAGTTAGGGTGTTTTGCCTTAAATTCTTTTAATTGTTCTTCGTTAATCATATTTGCCATTACGCAACCAGAATTTGGGTTAGGAAGAAGAACTTTTTTGTCAGGAGAAATAATTTTAGCTGTTTGAGCCATAAAGAACACTCCTGCAAAAACGATAATATCAGCATCTGTTTTAGCTGCCATTCTGCTTAAATATAAAGAATCACCAACAAAATCTGCAACTTCATCAATTTCAATATTTTGGTAACAGTGAGCTAATATACAAGCATTTTTTTCTTTTTTTAATTTTTTAATTTCATCTACAATATTCATTTGAAAACCTTAATTGACGTATAATTTTATTCAACTTATAATAAATATTATATAATAGAAAAAAAGTTGTACAACTAATAATGCTTAATAATTTATTATCCAAATTTGGGGCTAGTTCGGACGTAACGGTAGGGGTTTCTGTCTCACCAAGCGTTGGATTAGAAATGATAGAAATTGATAAAAACACAAAAACTGTAAGCAAATATGCTTGCAGACCTTTGGAATACAATTATTCTACTCGTGAAATTACGGATTACGACGAATTTAGAACAACATTAGCAGCATTATTTGATGATTTAAAATTACCCCACTCGTCAAAAGTTATTTTAACTTTACCAACTGTACATTTTGGTTTAATAAATTTACCTTTAATGTTGGGTGATGAGGCTGTTACAAATGCTATTATTTCAGAAGCAGAACAAACTTATATCTTTAAAAGACAAGAGCCGGTTGTTGGTTGGACAAATATTGTAAAACCAAATCAAAGCACTGATTCTACAGATATTTTGTATTCTGCTTTGCAAAATAATGCGTTAGCAGAAATCTATGCAGCTTGTATGGAAGTCGGCTGTACTTTAGTTAGTATAGAAACATCTTATTTGTCTTTATTAAAAGCCTTGTCTTATACAGGTTTTGCCGAAGAACAAATGAAGGATTACGTAACTTGGAACTTAATGATTATTGGTCAAAATAGTTATGCTATTTTATCAATGTCTGGTAAAACAGTTATAAGTTACTATGAGGAACCTTTAGCGTTGAAATCCTTCTCTGGTGAAGAAATTTATAATGCTATCATATCTTCTTCAAACCTAACTTTAACCACAAATCCTGCAAACTGGTTATACATTGTTTCTGAAACTGATATTGTTTCTGCTGAAGTTTTATCTAAAAAAATAAGTTTTGACGGAAAAATAGCATATTTAGAAAGTAATAAATACGTTCAACAACCTTTACTAGATTCTGCAAAAAATATCATGCCAAACTTAGTGTTAAAAATGACACCAGAAGCTATTGGTACAGGTATTTATAATTTTTCTGATTATCCTATAAAATTAAATTTGATAGGTGAATTTAGCACTGATGATGTAAAAACAGATATTTATAAAACTGTTACTATTGGGAATGTTTCAATAGAATTATCTCCAAGTTTTATAAAAAAGATGACTTTGTTTATTGCAGTTCCAATTTTATTAATTATTTTATTATTGTTTGTTACTTTCAATATTTTAAATAACAAACAAATAGAAGAACAATCGATATTAACAACAGAGCTTGAAAAAAAACAAGCTGAGATGAAAAAATATGATGCAATCAAAATTAATGTTTTTGATGAAAAAACAGAAATATCTTTGATTAACGCATATAACAAAGAAAAAGTAATTTATTATTCAGCATTAGGTTTGAGTATTCCAGCACATACTTGGATTACAAAATTTAAAATAACTAAAAATGGAAAAGTTTATATAAGCGGTAAAACATCAAGACTTGAAGATGTTTACAACTTTTATCGTGATTTGAAATTGTCAGTTATCAATTCTGATATAAAAGTTTATTCTCTAGATGCAGTTGAAAACGAAGATCCAGAAAGTACTAAAAAACCTAAGTTTTATAGTTTTGAAATATCAAATATGGAAGATGTTGATATAATTGCGTTGAAAGAATACAAAAAATATCAAAGCGAACAAAGAAGTGAAAATCCAGAAGCAGCGTTAAACGAATCTGATGTAACTCAACAAAACAATGCTTCAAGTGATAATAATCAACAAAACAACAACGGTGCACCAAATAACAATAATAACAACCAAGCAGCACCGCCACCACCTCCAGCAGGTACTACAAACGACAATCCATTCAGTAAAGGATTGCCACCAAATCTTGAAAAAATAGAAAGTTTTTAGAAAGTAATAATATAAAATGAACATACAAGATTTTTTAAAAATTTATAGAGAAGCATTATTATTCGTTCTATTAGGGATAATACTAATTTTTGCTGGAATTCAACAAGTTAAACCAAAAATAAATGAGTTTATTTCAAATAGAAATGACATTACTCAAAAGAAAGTTGCAATCGAAAATATTGATAAACAATTGGTTGTTGTTCAACAACAAATGGCAAGATTAGAAAAAGCTCGTATTGCGAATGATAGAATAGACAAAGTCGTTTTCCAACCAAGAACGTTGTCTTTAGATAATGAATCAGGTTTTAGTATATTGTTTAACGATGTTTTTGAAATGGCAAAATCAAACAATATCAAAACTTATTCTATTCAATACGATTATAACCCTTCTGACGATGCTTTTGTTGCAGCTCAAAAAGGTTATAATGTTTGCTTATTGAAGATGAAAATTATTGGTAGTTACACTGATTTTGAAAACTTTTTAACAGATTTATACAAATATCCATATCTTGTTAGTATAAGCAGTTATGATATTGTTCCTTATTACAAAGACAAAAATGTTCTATTAATAAAACTAGGTGTAAAAGTTTATATGCAAGGTGATGGAACATCTCAACCAACTCCATCTACTTCAGAACCAGCAGTTCCTCAAGCTGGAACTCCTGTTCCTCCACCAGTTCATGCAAATTAGTTGAAAAACTTTTTATCTATGGCGAACATTTGTGATTTGTTTTTTAAACAAGTTGAGCAAAAGTTTGTTTCAAGCGAGATTTTTTTTGCGTAATCTGTAAAATTAGAGCCCATTCGTCCTCGATAATCATTGGTTAAAAACGGGCATGAGTAAATACCTTTTGTCGTTAAAATTCTTGAGTTTTCACAATCTGTACAGAATTTTTGAGGACAATTTTCTTCTGCAGAATTCATTTTATTGAAATATTCGTTTATTTTGAAATTTTCTTTTTCAAAATGTATTCCTAAATTTTCAAAGATTTTTAAGAATTCTGATAATAAAACATTTTTATCCTCTTGATAAAAATTAGTTACGCATAAAAATATACTAAAATCATATTTGTTTAAATATTTAACAGCGTGAATAACTTGTCGATAACTGCCTCTACTTCTTACATCATCACATTTCACTTCGTTGTAATGGTCTAAAGGAAGTTGAAAAATGATTGAAAATTTGCTTTCTTCTTCAACTTTTTTTAAAAATCTTGCTTTCTTTTCATTTATAAAGCTTCCATTTGTACAAATACAAACGTTTGTTCTAGTTAAACAAAGTCTCAAGATATTGTTAAAATCAGGGTGAGTCATTGGTTCTGCCCCTGTTAAATAAATACAATTAAGTTTTTCTTCTGTGGTTTCCTCTAAAGTTTGTTTTATTTTATCTATTGAAATAAAATCTTTTACCTTTTTATTTATTGGAAAATCAATATAACAATTTTTGCAATGTTGATTGCAATTTTTTTCTGTTAATTCTATGAAAAGATTATTTAATTCTGTTAATGTACAAATAGGTGCACTTAATAAGATATTTTCTGTTTTCATGGTATTTCTCTCCTTTTATTCATGATTTTAAAATCTGAATAAAAATTTTGAAATTCACCATGTAGTTATAAAATTTGCAAAAAAGACTATTTTAACAACTCAACAGGTTTTTTAATTTGGAATTGTTTTGCCAAAAATTTATGATTTTCTTTTTTGTATAAATAAAAATCAACATTCAATGTATCTTCTTTAGGATTTAGATTTTTCTTATTTAACTCTGTATTTAATTTAATTATAGCTGTTTGTTGACCCATTGGAAAAATATTTTCGTATGCAAATATTTCTTTATCAAAAGTTTTTACAATGGCATCTTTTTCCTTAAATTTCAATTCAGCTGTAAGATTTTTAATATTGAATGGAGAATTATTTCTTAGTTGAATTTTTAATTCTACCATTAAATTATTAGTCTTTTTGTCAAAAGATACGTCAATTTCTGAAAGGTGAAGCAAGATATCATTTTTGTAAATAATATTTTCTGATACATAGTTTTGGAAACGTCTAGCTTTTAGTGCATACAAATCTTTTCCAGCTGTATCACCTAATTCTTCTGAACTTTCAGATATTTTCATTAATAAATCATAGTACATATAGTAATCAAGCATTTCTGGTGATTTTTTTCTTACATATTCAAGTAATTCATACGATTTATTAGGATCTGTTTCGATATATAAAAGAGCAAGCTTGTAATTAATTTCGGGTTTATCATTCAATTTATCAGCTTTTTCTAAATAAAAAGTACTTTCTTCAATTTGACCTTTTTCTACAAAAACGTCAGCCATTGATTCATAACAATTAGATAATGCAATTTGCGCATCTTTTAAGCCTTTTTTGTCGCATCTTTTCAAATAGAAAATAGCTTTTTCATATTTGCTTGCCGCAACTGGATAGTATTCTTGTTGAAAATACTTATCACCAATATTTTTATAAATATTACCTTTATTTCTAATAAGTTTTTTATCAGGCTTATCAGTAATTTCGTCCATTAATTTTTGGGCTTCTTCAAGTTTATTCATTTTAATATACAAAGCAGAAAGTTTGTATCTTGCTTTGTAGTCCATATAAGGTGATTTTTCAACCGCTGTTAAAAATTCTTTTTCAGCATTTGTATAATCTTTTCTTATTGCATATAAAGTTCCTAATCTTATGTTATAACCATAATTTTTAGGATATTTTGCAAGTAAGTATTGATTTTTTTCTATTAAAAAGTCAATCAAATAATAATCCAATTTATCAGTAGAAGTGATAATTTTAGGATTTTTGATAGCGCTAGGAATCATTAACCATGTTATGCCCATAATAACAGCTACGATTGCTGCTACAACAACAAAAGTTATTACAAACGTATTTGTATATTCTTTTACTTCTTTGTTTAATTCTTCGTTAGTACTCATCAGCTTCCTGTATTGCTATTGAAGTTATACCGTTAAATGATTCACATTTTTTATAAACAGCTTGTAAAGGATTGTTATCTTTTACATTGATAACAGCAACAATTTTTGCATCGTGTTCTTTATCAGAATCAACTTTTTTAATTTCGTTTAAATATGGAAATTCTTTCATAATGTAGTTTTGAATATTTTCCACATTGCATTTTTCACATTTTAAAGAAAGTTTTAATCTTTTATTTCTAACTTTTCTTTTTGCAAGAATATTTTTTTCAATCCATTTGATACTGATTAAAACAAGTACACTCAAAACAGTTGCACAGATAGCGATATCAAAATGACCAGCACCACAAGCCATACCGATTGCAGCGGCAATCCAAAGAGTAGAGGCTGTTGTTAAACCGTGAACAGATGCACCGTTTTTCATTACTGTACCAGCACCAATAAAACCGATACCAGTTACGATTTGAGCGGCAACACGAGAAGTATCTCTGATACCTGTTGCTTGTGCCAAAATTACGTTATCACCGATTGCAAATGTTGGAAATCCGTAGATTGACAATAATGTGAATACACAAGCACCTAAACACACAAAAATATGTGTTCTTAAACCAGCTTGTTTATTTGTTAATTCTCTTTCTAATCCAAGAGAAAAACCTAATATTACTGAACATATTAAACTTATTAAATATTGACTCATTTCCACCTATCTCATTTTACTTTTTGGATCTAAAATATCTCTTATTGTATCACCTATTAAATTAAATGACAGTACTGCAACAAAAATTAAGAATCCAGGAGTTAAAAGCCATGGGCGATATAAAATATTTGTATATTCTTGCGCCTCTTTAAGCATATTACCCCAGCTGGCATCTGGTTGCTGAATACCTAGTCCTAAGAAGCTTAAACCTGATTCTGATAATATGTATGATGGTACAGATAATGTCATTGCAACAATAACATAACTTGTTGTTTGCGGTAAGATATGTTTTAAAATAATACCCATATTAGACACGCCAATTGATTTTGCGCTTTCGACAAATTCTTGAGTTTTAATTGATAAAACCATTCCTCTTACAACTCTCGCAAATCCTGCCCAACCAATAAGAGCAAGGATTATAACGATTAGCATAAATCTTTGAATACTTGTCATGTTTGGTGGTAAAATTGCTGCCAAAATGATTAACAAGTAAAAACTTGGAATAGACATTACGGCTTCTGCAAATCTCATCATCAATATGTCGACTTTTCCGCCAAAATATCCTGAAATTCCACCATATAAAAGTCCAATAGGAAATAGTACAAATAGTGCTAAAAATCCTATTGTCATTGAAATTCTGCCGCCAAAAAGGAGTCTTGAAAATACATCACGACCGTTAATATCTCCGCCTAAAAGATATAATCTGCCTTCGTTTTCAACTGTTACAAGGTGTCTTTTCATTGGAATTATGCCAAAAGCTTTGTATTCAACGCCTTTGCCTAAAAATTTCAAGTAATATTTATGACTTCTATCAAGTTTGTAAGTTGTTTCCAAAAGTTCTGGGTCAAATTCTCTTTTGTAATTATAAGTATAAGGTCTTGAAAGTCTTCCTTTTTCATCAATCGTGAATACTGGTGAAGGAGGAACATACGAAAGTTCTCTATCAGAAAAATCTTTTGTATATGGTGCAAGAAAATCAGCGAATAAAAGTGCTGTATAAATTAATATAAGCACGATTAATGCCAATAATGAAAACTTATCTTTTACCAATTGTTTTAAAATATTCATCATCGCTTACCCCCTAACTCTTATTCGAGGGTCAGTAATAATCAATAATATATCAGAAATTAAGTTTCCTAATATAAGCATGAATGCACCCATCATTAATGATGCCATAACAAGGTTTATGTCTGATTTTAGCACAGCTTCAAGAATTAATCTTCCTAACCCTGGGTATTGAAAAACGTATTCTGTTAACGCTGCACCAGAAAGCAATGAAGAAAATTCAAAGCCTAAAAGTGTAATCATAGGATTTACGGCATTTCTCAATGCGTGTTTAAATAAAACCTTGTTTTCACTCAAACCTTTTGCTCTTGCGAATTTGATATAATCAGAATCAAGAACATCAAGGATATTTGCTCTCATTTGTCTTTGTAATCCTGCTAAAGATATTGTAAATAATACTGTTACAGGTAAAACTAAATGATATGCAATATCAAAAACTTTGTGGAAAAAACCCATTTCATTAAAATTGTAACTTGTTAATCCGCCAACTGGGAACCAACCCGTTTTTACGGCAAAAATTAACAATAATATTGCAAAGAAGAAGGACGGAATTGCCATACCAATACTCGTTATAAAGGTTAAGAACCTATCAAATGGAGTTTTCCATTTGATTGCAGCGAGCATACCAAGCGGTACTGCAACTGACCATGTCATAAAAATTACAACTACTGTTAAAAGAAGAGTATTCGGTATTCTTTCTTTTAATTTGCTTGCAACGCTTTCACCAGTTGAAGTTACACCTAAATCACCTTTTATAAATGATTTTCCCCACAATAAATATTGTTGCCAAATTGGTTTGTTCAAACCAAGTCTTTCAGTTTCTTTTTGAAGTGTTTCTTTAGAAATTGAAGGGTTAAGTTTCAATTCTGCAAGTGGGTCAACTGGACTTAATCTAATTATAAAAAAGCTTATCAAAGATACCAAAATCAATAATGGTATTGTTTGAAGTATTCTTTTTAGTATATAAATTGGTATTTGTTGCATTTTATTTATCCACGTAAATTTCTTCTATATTATAAGCCATACCATTCAAAGGTGAAGGGTATATATTTTTAAATTTCTTTCTTATAGCGATTATTCTCACAGGAGAATACAAGTAAATTATAAGCTTGTTGTCATAAACAATTTGTTGATATTGGTCGTACAGAGCTTTTCTTTCTTTGAAATTAGTTTTTAATGAAGCTTCGTCGAAAATATAATCTAATTGTTTTTCAAAATCATATCTATCATCATAAGATGTTTTTTCTAGTCTTTGGTTGAACAAATGTAGAGAACCATAAGAATTCCAAACATTTTTGCCGTTATGAGGTTCTAATGGTGAACCTGTTAAACCCATTAAAATCATATCCCAATCAAGAGTGTTGACCATTTTGTTTACAAGCGTATTAAATTCAATAGGTTTGAAATTAACCTTCATACCTAAATCTTCAAGGTCTTGTTTTACCATAACGCCAAGAGCTTCTCTTTCAGTGTTACCTGCGTTTGTGTATAGGTCAAATTCTACATTGTTGCCATATTTATCAACAAGTTTGTTGTTTTTATTATAAGAAAATCCGCTTCGTTTTAAGAATTCTTTTGAAGCATCAATATCTCTTTTATGACCTTTAATTTTTTCGTTCAAGAATATAGAGTTTAAGCTTTCTGCTGTGAAAAGTGGTGTTGCAAGACCGTTTGCAACATTTTGAACCATGTTATCTCTATCAATTGCGTAATCGATAGCATTTCTGAAATTCAAATCATTAAACCAGAATTGTTTTTCTGGCTGAACATAGTATTTGCCTTCAGCATTTTTTCTATTGTTCAAATTTAGCACAATAAACATTGTACCTGTATCTGCCCCAATATTATAAATTTTATAATCAGAAGAAGCTTCTTTTTCTTTATATCTAGCGACATTTGAACCTTTTAAGCCAATCATATCGATTTCTTTTGCTTCAAATTTTAAGATTTCGTTATTTGCATCACCTACAATTAAATAAACAACTTTGTTTAAGTAGGGTAGTTTTTCATTTTTTGTATTTATTTCATAGTAATTAGGATTTCTTGTAAAAATTACTCTTTGAGCTGGCAAATATTCCTTTAACTTAAAAGCACCCGAAGTTACAAATTTGCTAGGCGGAGTTGTTGTAGAATAAAAACTGTCAAAATATTTTACACCTTTTTTAACTGCTGGTTCAAAAACGTGTTTTGGTGCAATTTCAGATGAAAGTAATCTTAAAAATGGTGCAAATGGTTTTGAAAGAGTGAATTTTACAGTATAATTATCAATTTTTGTAATTGTAGGAAGTTTTCCGTCAATTATACAAGAATCTCTTAACGAAGTGTTTCCCATGCCTGCAAAAATGATATCTTTCCACGTAAACATAACATCATCTGCTGTGATAGGTTTACCGTCAGACCAAGTTAGACCTTTTCTCAAATATACATAATATTCATTACCTTTGATTTCATAACCTTTGGCTAATTTTGGAATAATTTCACCATTTTTTGCATCAGTTGTGAAAAGTCCGTCAAACATCATGCCTGCCATTTGAGAAGACGTAGCATCTTTTGATGTAAATGGATTAAAAGTTTTTGGACCTTCGCCAAAAGTTGATAATATTAATTCTCCGCCAAATTTTCCGACTGGTGTTTGACTTTGCAAAAAGTCTACACCGTTTATTGTTACGGTTTTAGCTCTTGGTGGAAAAGTGAATTCTTGTTGTTCTGTTTTTGTTCTTGTTTTATTTTGTTCTGTATCAGGTATATCCCTTCTAATACAAGCTTTTAGCAGACATAAAACAAAAATTATTATTAAAATTACATATAAACCACGTTTCATTCCTCTATTATGCCAAAAAAAATACTTTTTTAATACCCCCGTCTTGAGAATTTCTAATTATTTTTAAAAAACGAAGATACATGTAACATTATGGTTTATTTTTAATGTTTATTTAAAAGAGGAGGATTTTATGTATCTGATTTCATTAGGTTTAAACAGACCTAAGAATATTTTAACATCGAGAGAAGAAGAGGTTTTGATAGAAATTGTTAACGGTAAAAATAATACAGAAATTGCTAAAGATTTATTTATAAGTATTCATACGGCAAAGTTTCATGTCGCATCTATTTTACAAAAATTTGGTGTTTCTAGAAGGACAAACATAATTTTGAAAGCCCTAATTGACGGTTGGATTGATATTACCGAAAAAAACACAAAGCCTTAGTCATTTAACAATGGATTGTTTTTTAAATTATTTTTTTCAATAAGCAATAAAGCTTGTTGTTTATATGCTTTAGATTGTTCAACATCTTCTTTTTCAAAGAATAGTTTTGATAACAATAAATTAAACATTATAGATAAGATAATATTTGATTCAGGGTTCTTATCTAAGAAAGACATAGTATTTTTAGCTATGCCGATACCTGTATCAACGTTCTTTTGTTTAATTTTTAGTTTTGCAATAAAGTACCAAGCTAATAAAGAAACATTTATTAAACCGTTTTGTGTACTAATTTCTTTTACGTTTTGGTAAATCTTTTGTGATTTATCGTATTCGCCAAGAACTTCATAAGAATAACCGATTAACAAGTCGCAGATTAAATCTAATTGTGTTAAATTGTTTTCTTTAGCAGAAAGTTTTGCTTGATAGATATTCTTTGCAAATAATTTTATATCAAAGTTAATGTTTTCAAATGCTTTCAAAATGTAGTAAATATATCTTGCGAAAATGTTTGAATCAGACAAGTTTTCAACATTTACGTCCATAGAGAATTCTTCACCTCTAATATATTTTTGCAAGTATATAAACAATGCGTAAGATTCCGGAATGATTTCTAATTGTTCTTTAACCTTTTTAAGTAGTGGTTTTAAATCTTCATTTTGGAAGATTTTTGCCATACAAATATATCCAACAGTATCATAAATTGAAGAAAATACTTGTTCTTGTGGCATCTTATTAGAAATTAATAGTGAAATGTTTTCTGGAGTGAACATTTCTACCAAATCGTTTCCTAAAGAAATACATTCGCTCAAATTACCAGTGTTAAAGAAAATATTTACTTTTATCATAGAAATCCAGAACAAGACATTATTAAATTCCTTATCTGTAGGATTAAATGATGATTTTGGAAGTCTTGATAAAATTTTGTTTGCCAAAGTTATTGCTTGAGTGTAATTACCTGTTCTCAAGCAACATTGCAAGATTTTGTTGCACAAATTGATAACTTTTTTATCGTCCATTGCGTGTTCAATATTTTCTAACACCAATTTAGAGAAGTTATACAATTTTGTTGGAATAAATTTATATAACATGTTTGAAATGTTATCGTAAATAATCATTTTATAATCATTGATAGATTTTTGAGTTTCTTCGTCTGAATCTTCTTCCATTATTTTCAACAATAGAATACTGCAATTTAAGTAAGAACTGAAATCACCAAGAAGCAATGCTACATTTGATAAATCTCTCCAGAATTTTTGAGTATTCTTTTTGTCGTTCAAAATACTATAAACAGTCCAGTTTACAGGTAAAGGAACTTGTTCATCAACGATATTATTTAGCAAGAATTTTGCAATATTTTCTTTTTGAGTTTTATCTAATAAGACTTCAGAAACTGTTTTTAAAAGGTCATAGTTGTTGAAGTAAACAACATTATTTTCTAAATAAATATAACCTTTTTCATCAAGAATGCTTAAAGTGTTTCCAAGGTTAGGAACATTTAATGTCTGTAATGTTGGTATATCAATTCGTGGCCCAAGTTCTAATAACAACATTAAGACGCTATAAGTGCTCTTATCGTGTGATAAAAATCTAAATCTTGTTTCAATAAGTTTTTCTATTGTATTTGGAAGAACAATTGAAGTTTGATTTAAGATATTATATTTTCCATTTTTAAATTCAAATATTTCATTTTCAACAAGATATAAGGTTGCATGTGTTAAATATAGAATGCTACCTTTCATATTTTGTGCAATTTTTTCCATGTAGAAGGAATCTAGAACATTTGAATACAAGCTCACAATTGGAGAAATTGTTTTTTCAAAGTTAGAACCTTTTACCATAATTTCTGTGTAATCAGAATTTGATAACAAGAAATGAGAATTTTTGTGTAGAGTAAAGTTTTCGTCTGTTAAGAATACAAGGTTTAAGTTATACTTGTCAAAATCCTTCAACAACAATTGCAAGATTTCAAAAGAAGTAATATCAACTTTTTCAAAATTTTCTACATAAATTAAACAATTTTGTAGAGAGCTAAATATGATTGTAAAAATGTTATATAAAGTATCTCTTATGTCTTCTGGATTAGTATTAGGAATTGGTTTTAAATTTATAAGTGCTTTTATAACGCCAGATTTATCAAGCTTTTCAAAGGTTGAAAAGTCGTTTTTGTTGAAATTCTTTGCAGAAATAGAAAACTTAAACATTGAAGATAAAAGTTCATAGAAAAATCCGTAAGGTCTATTAATAGTATCTTCTGTACATGCAACTTTTATAACCGTATCGCATAAGTTGTTATTTATGCACAATAATGGAATTTCGTGAGATAGAGGATAATATTTTTTACTTGTTTTTACAGAAATAATATTCTTTTTCTTATTTTGTAATAAGTTAAAAATAACGTTTTCTAAATCACCAGATTCTGCTGTTATAAAGTTACAAACTTGTTCATCAAAGTTTAATTTTTTGATGTTATGAATGATTGTATCATCTTCTTCGATTTCTTTTTCTTGGTTTAAATCCTCTAGAGAAAGTTGTTTTAGACGTTCTTTAATATATTCGTCTTTTGGCTCGTCTTCTTCTTTTGGAATTGCGATGTATTTTTTCAATTCAAGTTCAAAGAACATTTCCAATTTGTCTTTAATAAGAACTGTTCCCAATTGAGAAATGCTAACTTTGTTTCTTAAAACATCTGCAGTGCTACTATCTAATAATACTTGTAAAGCGTTATGGAATTGGTTTTGAGATGTATCTTTATACATCATTTTAATATTTATTCCAGCCTTAAAGTCATGTAATTTAGTATTGATATCTTTTTTTATCAAAGAAAAATTACATCTGATAAGAGCGTTGTGCATGTGATGTAGCTTTACATTAAGCTTCATTATAGGTTTTGCAATTTCTATGATAAAAGAAAGAGCTTTATATACAGAACCTTCAAAAGAAGCTTCCTTGTTGAATTTGATTACGAAAGCGTTATCAATGATTTGCCATTTTAAATCAACTTGAGAACAAAAACCTATAATCAAATTATATAAGTTTGTTTTGAATTTTCTATAAGCATCTATTGAATTAAAAATTTCTTTTACTTTTGCAATGTTTGGAAATTCTATTATTACGCATGCAAAATTTAGGATAGAAGATTCATTAAGTGCAATACTTAACTGAGTATCCATACCGCAATTAGGGCAAGTGCCAACTTCTGTTAAATTAACTTTTCCACAATTATGACATTTGCTCAAAATTGTATAACCACATTTAGAACAAATACTAGTTCTGTTCAATGTCTTACAAATAGGACATTCTAATTGTAGAACTTTTTTACAATGTGGACATATTTTTGTATCTTGAGATATTTCGTGTTTACATTTTGGGCACTGCATAAGTAAATTATATCAGTTTATTTTAAGAAATCAATTTTTTATGATATAATCCCTTATAAAGAGGAGTTTTTATGGAATTTTTTAAATATATTTTGAACCCTGCGTTAATGTTAATCTTTTTGTTTTTCGCTTTTTCTGTTGGATATTGCGTATACAAATACCAATATATCAATAAAGAATTAGTGAAGTTATTAGATTTTTTAAAAACCTTTAAAAAATCAGATTTAACTTATAGATTTAAAGAATTTGATGAAGGTTTATCTTCAAATCCTTATGTTTCAGATATTTGGATTGAATTCAGAAATACACTCGTATTTAATGACAAAGTTACCATAGAAAATGATAAAGAAGAAATTAGTTTTGAAAATGCTTCACAAGCTCTTTCTGGAATACAGACGACAGTTGATTCTTCTTATTTTTTTAACGAAGAAGCTTTGATTACTTCAAAATTAAATTATAAATTTATTCAAGTAACACCAACCTTGTTGACCGGCATGGGTCCATTATTTACTTTTATGCACATTGCTTTTGCTTTTGCGCACATTGATTTTACAACAAGCGATTCTACAATGGCGACTATTGAAAACTTGATGTCTAATATGCAAATCGCTGCATTGTGTTCTGTTTTTGCAGTTGGTGAATCTTTATTATTCTTGATGATTGAAAGATTGATGTATAACTTTAAATGTAAAACTCCTTTAAACGAAGTTCAAGCTTATTTATACAAGATGTTTGATAACGTAACTTCAGAAAAATTCTTAATTGAATTGTTAAAGACTACAAAGCTTCAAAATCATTCTTTGACTTCTTCAATGAAGAATTTACCAGATAAATTTAAGGAAGCTTTTGATAAGAGTTTAGCAACTGTGCTCGTTCCGTACTTGGATAATATTATGCACAATTTAGACAAGATTAAAGAAAATAATTCAAAAACTGTTGAAAAAACAGCGATAGAGTCTGTTGATGATTTATTTTAGGAGTAAAAATGTACAAAAAAATATCAAAAACAGATTACAATGAAGAAAATATTTTCTGGATAACAATGTCAGACTTATTGTTAGGTTTGATGATTATCTTTTTAATTCTTTTTATCATGTCAATGGTGGGATTTTCTCAAGCAAAAGTTGCTGAACAATCTGCTCAAACTGAAATGGCAGAAAAATTAGCGAAAGAACTTGTTAATAACAAAATTGACGTGAATATTGATAAAATGTCAGGACAAGTTGAGATTTCTGACTTAGAGCTTTTTGATATAGGTAGTGCAAAATTATCTGCCAAAGGTAAGGCTTATTTGGATAAATTTTTCCCAATTTATATTGATACAATTTTTTCTAATCCAGAAGTTAGTGATAAGGTTGAAAACTTAATCATTGAAGGTCATACAGACTCTCAAATGTTTAGGGGTTTGAATTCTGCTGATGAACAATATACAAAGAATTTAGAACTATCTTCAATGCGTGCAACTGAGGTTGCAAATTATGTTTTCAAAACAAATTATAATAAGAAATATAGCAAGAAGTTGCATGAAGTTTTGATTGTTGAGGGCAAGAGTAATACCGAACCTATTTTGACAAACGGCAAAGAAGACTTCAACAAGAGTAGACGTGTTGAACTTGAAATTCGCATGAAAGCAGGCGAAAACGTTATTGAAAAAATGCTTAATCCGAAAGTTTCTAAGTAAGATTATTACAATCTTTCGTTAACAATTGTGCCTGATGTTAAATCGATTTTTACATCTTGAAGAAGTTTTAGATAAGATTTTTCGCTTGTTGTTGTTCTGATTCTTTTGAACTTGAACATTTTATTTCCAAGTCCAATTTTGTCGTTTACAACTAAAACAGCTGGGAAAGAGGCTGTTTGTTTGAAAGGAGTTGTGATTTTTGTTGATACAACTCTAAGTTCGCCATTTCTACGTAATAATTTTCTTTTTTGAACATCTTCAACTTTTAATTCAATTTTAGAACCTGCTTTGATAAGTAAATAACGTTCTTTTGTTACCAAATTCCAAGGTACAACAGCCTGATGAATATCATTTAATTGTGATTTTTGTGAATCAGCTTTTGTAGTCATTTGTACAGGAATTTCTGTTTGCACAGGGATTGTTGCGTAATCTCCTTTTACATAAGCTTCTTTTATTCTTGAACCGATAGCTTTTTTCTTAGTTCCGTAATGTTCAATTTTTTTGTTGTATAAATCGTATTCTTGATTTGAGATGTTATAAACCATAACAGCTAAATCAGCTCTAGTTAAAGGTTTTGTTGCGTTAATTTTAACCTCATTACCTGTAATCGGTAATAAACCCATAAGTTCAGCTTTTGCAAATTCAATTAAATCTGCATCTCTAAGAGTCCCTCTATCTCTGTATTTACCTAAAATATTTTTTGCTTGCGTAACATTAATAATTTTGTCGCTCAAAAAATTTGTTACAGGTAAAATAGCGTATTTTCTAATAATTGTTCCTTTTGGATAAATATATTTTGAACCATCTGTAACAGGGATTAAATCATAATATAGCGCAATTTGCATAGAATCGTAATTAGGATTTTCTTGTGGTAAATCATAAAATTCCACACCAGATACAACCATTTTTCCGTCAAGATGTAGGGCTTTTGTGATTACTCTTGAATAATCTGCTCTTGTAACAGCTTGATTTGGTCTGAATGTTCCATCTTCGTATCCAATCATTATTCTTTCTTGTTGAAGTTTTAACAATGCTGGATAATATGATGCAGTTCTTGAAACATCAGTATAGATGCTGTTATTCCCTGCAAATGCTGGTATTGATAAAAACATTATGCAAAATATTATAAAAAATTTTTTCATTTATTCTTTTCCTTTTTTCAAGTAGTCTTCAAACTTCTTTTCTTCAACCTTATAACCACAACCATCGTGTAGTTTCATTGGTCTATAAATTCTTTTCACAGGATATCTTCTGCACATTTTAAGTCTTTTGTCATATACAGAACATAGTCCTTCTTCTGTTACGTATTTACATGCAAAAATAAAATTGCCGTATTCATCTTTTCCTTTTATATAAAATCTTCTGTATGCCGGAAAAAGAAATTGCATAATTTTGAACTCTTTTTCTGTGTAAGTGTCAAAACTATACATGTAGTTACAGCATTTACCGCATTTTTTGCATTCGCCAGTGATTTCATAACTTATTTTTTCAGTTACGAAATATGATTTTAATTCATTTACAATTGTTTCTAAAAAATCAAACATGTTTTTTTTAATATTTGTGCTTTAATAAATATATAATATATTATAAATCATTACGGAGCAAATTATAAAGAAATATGAGTGATAAATATCAATTTCAAGTCCCAGAAAGAATAAGAAAAGTGAAACAAAAAAGAAATTATACAGGCTTTGGATATTTTTGTGTTTTTGTAATGGCAGTGATTTTAGCAGCGTTTGTTGCTTTTAAATTATATTTGCTTTCATTACCTCCAATTCACAATTTAGAAGACTTTAAGCCAAATATTATTACAAAGATTTATTCTGATGACGGAGAAATCATCAAGACATTTACAGCTTATACATTTAAAAAGGTTGAGTTAGAAGAAATTCCAGATACATTAATTCAGGCTATCATTGCGACAGAGGATAAAAACTTCTATCACCATGCCGGTTATGATATGTTTGGTTTAGCTCGTTCAATCCTTGCAAACGTTATGGCTGGCAGAGTTGTACAGGGTGCAAGTACAATTACTCAACAATTATCTCGTATTTTATTCTTGAATAATGAAAGAACATTTAACAGAAAGATAAAAGAATTTGTTATTGCTGCTCGTATTGAAAAATCAATCAGCAAAGACCAAATTCTAGAAATGTATTTGAACAATGTATATTTAGGTTCGGGTGCATACGGTGTTGAAGGTGCAGCTCAAATCTACTTCAACAAATCTGTAAAACAACTTTCTTTACCAGAAATTGCTTTGATTGCAGGTTTGCCACAAGCACCAAGCGTTTATTCACCATTTAACGATATTAAAAAAGCTGAAAAACGTAGAAACCAAGTTCTTAAAAGAATGTACAAAATGCGCTTTATCACAAAAGACGAATATTTAAGCGCAAGAAAAGCTACAATAAAATTAAATCATATGCCTAATGTTTATACATACAACAAGGCTCCATACTTCTGCGATTATGTTATGAGAGAACTTGATAAATTAGGCTTTGACGAAGAAGATATTTCACAAGGTGGTTATAAAATTACAACTACACTTGATTACAGTGCACAACTTGCTGCAAATGAAGCTCTTATTAACAATATGAACGCATACGGTTTAAGAGCAGATAAAAACCAAGCTGCAGTATTTGTTTACAACCATGTTAACGGTAAAATCCTAGCTTATGCAGGTGGTAAAGATTATTCTAAATCACAATACGATAGAATTACACAAGCTGTTAGACCTCCAGGATCAGCTTTCAAACCTTTTGTATATGCAGCAGCTTTAGAAAAAGGTATAACACCAAACGATATAGTTGAAGACATGCCAGTAAAAATTGGTAATTGGTCTCCAAAAAACTATGGTAACAAATACAGAGGAAACATTCCTGTATATACAGCGTTAATGGTTTCATCAAATGTATGTGCGGCAAGAATGATTGAATACACAGGCATTAGACCAGTAATTCAATTGGTTCGTATGTTAGGTTTAACAACTCCAATCGCTTATGATTACACAATCGCACTTGGTTCAAATGGTGTTAAATTATTTGAATTTACAAGAGCTTATGGTGCTTTTGCAAATGGTGGTTACAAAGTAGAACCTTATGCAGTTGAAAGAATTGAAGACTCTAAAGGTAAGGTTGTATATGAAGCACCTACTGCAAAACCAATTAAAGTTATGAATTTAAGTACAGCAAGTGAAATGACTTCAATGCTTAAAACAGTAGTTACAAACGGTACTGGTAGAGCAGCTGACATTGGTAAACCGGCTGCTGGTAAAACTGGTACAACAGATGATTCAAAAGATGCTTGCTTTATGGGTTACACACCTAATGTTGTTGCAGGTGTTTGGGTTGGTAATGATGACAACTCTAGAAATGGTAACGTTCAAGGTGGTACTGTTCCTGCATTGATTTGGAGAGATGTTATGAGAGTTGCTACAAGACAATATGGTAGCGCAGATTTCCAATACACATCTTATGACTTAACTCCATTTAAAGCTGGTAGTAAAGCAATCAAAATTATTTCTCCAGATGCCGTTCAAAAAGCATTTGATAAAAAAGAAAAAGAATTAAAGAAAAAAGATAGTTCAAATGATTATGTAGATGAAACTCCAGTTGAATCTGCACTTCCAAAAACTGTTAATAAACCTGTGGTGAAAAAAGAAGCTAGAAAACCTGCCTCAGCACCTACTCCTGTTCCACAAGTAGAAAAAACTGCTGATAAAATTATTGAAGATGCAAATAAACTTGCACCAATTCCAATGGCTTCACCATTTTAAGACGTAAAACAAATTAGAATTAAGATATAAAAGGAAACGAAAATGACAGAAGAAAAACAAAAACATGAGCCGGTTTCGGCAAAAGATACAATCCGTCAATTAAGACTTCAAAAGCTTGCAGAATGTGCAGAAAGAGGAATTAATCCATATCCATATTCTTTTCCAAAAACAGCACAAGCTGCAGAATTACAAGAAAAATATAAAGATCTTCCTGCTGATACTGAAACAGAAGATGTATACTCAGTTGCAGGTCGTGTAATGGCTATAAGAAATACAGGCATGTTTATTGATTTAATGGACGATTCTGGAAAAATTCAAATCTTTTCACACAAACAAAATCTTCCAGAAGAGCAAATTAAACTTTTAAAAATGTTAGATATTGGTGATATGGTTGGTTTTACTGGTAAAATTAGAAGAACTCCAAGAGGCGAACTTTCTATCAAATCAACTGATATCAAACTTTTAGCAAAAGCTTTATTACCATTACCAGAAAAATTTCACGGTTTAACAGACGTTGAAACTCGTTATCGTCAAAGATATGTTGATATGATTGTTAATGAAGAAGTTAGAGATACATTTAGAAAAAGAAGTTTGATTATCCAAAAAATCAGAGAATTTTTATGTAATCAAGGTTTCTTAGAAGTGGAAACACCAATGCTTCACCCTCAAGCAAGTGGTGCTAACGCTAGACCATTTTTGACTCACCATAACACTTTAGATATGGATATGACATTAAGAATTGCACCTGAATTATACTTGAAACGATTAATGGTAGGTGGTTTAAGCGAAAAGATTTTTGAACTTAATAGATGTTTTAGAAACGAAGGTATTGATATTAGACACAATCCAGAATTCACTATGATTGAATTATATCAAGCTTACGTTGATTATAACGACATGATGACATTGTTAGAAAATATGGTTGCTTTCGTTGCTAAGGAAGTTTTAGGAACAACTAAAATTACTTATGGCGAAAACGAAATCGATTTAACTCCACCATGGGATAGAAAAACAATGTTAGGTGCTATCCAAGAATACACAGGAATTGATTTCAGCGATTGCTTTACAGTTGAAGATGCTAAAGAAAGAGCAAAATCAATTGGTGTTCATGCTGATGAAGCAGATAACTGGGGTAAAGTTATTGATGCAGTATTTGAAGAAAAAGTTGAACCAAGCTTAATTCAACCAATTCACATCATTGATTATCCAAGAGATATATCACCTCTTGCAAAAGTTCATAGAGATAATGACAGATTAACAGAACGTTTTGAAACACGTGTTAACGGTTGGGAAATCGCAAATGCTTTCTCTGAATTAACTGATCCGATTGACCAAAGATATAGATTTGAAGCACAAGCTCAGGCTAAAGCAAATGGTGATGAAGAAGCATGTGATATTGATGAAGATTACATTACAGCTCTTGAATATGGTTTACCTCCATGCGGTGGTTTAGGTATGGGTATTGATAGACTTGTTATGTTATTAACAAATTCTCCATCAATTCGTGATGTTATCGCATTCCCAACAATGAGAAAAAATTAATAATTTTAATTTATAACAACAGAGGCGAAGCCTTCGGCTTCGCCTCTGTCTTTTGTCGGGTTCGATGAAATTGTCGAACCCGACCTACATTTCTACGATAACCCGAATAATCCAAGAAAATTTCTCCTCAATTTAGAGGTTGTAGGAATTTAGAATTTTGGTTAAAATTCAACAATAATATTGTAGGTTGGGGTTTCTACCCCAACAAAATCAATTTAGGAGCCATAGTATGAACGTAACTTTTGACAAACATTCTTTAATTATTGACGGAAAAAGAGAGTTTATCAGAAGTGGTGCGTTTCATTATTTCAGAACTCCTAGTGCAGAACTTGCAAAAGACCGTTTTATGAAAATGAAAGCGGGCGGTTATAATACAGTAGAGATTTATTTCTGGTGGAAATACCATAGCGAAAAACAAGGCGAATACGATTTTTCTGGTATAAAAGATGTTGAAAAAGTTCTTGAAATGGCTAAAGAGGTCGGTTTATATGTAATTTGTAGACCGGGACCATTTATTAATAGTGAAGTTAGTGCTGGCGGTTTTCCATTGTGGTTATTGAAGGATAAAGATGTCATTCCTCGTAATAGAATTGGTACAGAATACCATTACAGTGAAAAATACATGGAATATATTACAGAGTGGTATGACCAAATTATTCCTATTGTAAATAAATTTGATAACATTATTCTTTTCCAAATAGAAAATGAATATGCAAATGATGAAATGGATGAGACTTACATGCGTAAATTATACGATATGGCTCGTGAGCGTGGTGTAAAATGTCCAATTTATCATAACGATGCTGCTCCATGGGGTTTGTGGGCAGATGTCGTTGATATTTATGCTTGCGATACATATTTATATATCAACCCTAATCAAGATTGGAGAAAAGACAATTTCTGTTTTGACACAATGGATAATCTTGAATGCGTTTTTGAATGCAAAGAGAATGCACCTGCTTTTATTGCAGAAATGCAATCGGGTTGGTTTGATAAATGGGACGGCTCTGGTTATGAACATATTAGAAAAGAACTTTCAGACCAGCATATAAATTTGGTTACTAAAACAGCTATTTCTCAAGGTGTAACATTATTCAATCATTACATGTGCTGTGGCGGAACTTCTTGGGACAATATTGCTTGTGATGAAGTTTATACAAGTTATGATTTTACTGCACCTATCAATGAATATGGTGTTTTAGAGGATAATTATTTTAAAGCCAAAGAAATTAATTATTTCTTAAAATCTTTCGGATTGACTAATACTGAACCTGATGAAGATTTGGATATAAACGAAGAATGTATTTATACAAAAGTTAGAAAAGATAACGAAAACGACTGTAAATGGTTGTTTTTGCGTAATCTTAACCCTGATGCTAAAACATTAAATATTCTAGATAAATTTTCTACAACAATAAAACCTTATGATATGAAAATTTGTCCGATAAATTTGAAACTTTACGCTTGCGAAATTGAGTTTTCAGATATAGAAATTTTTGCCCGACTTAAAAATGAGGAAAAAGAAACAATCTTTTTAATTGCAGATGAAAATACATCAATGTATCTTTCAAATGGTGATAAAATTTCTGGTAACAAAAAAGATTTTGATACTTTTAAGCTGGAAAAAGACGGTAAATCAACAAGATTTGTATTTTTAACTCGTGAAACTACAAGAAAAACTTGGATAACAGACAAACGAGCAATCTTTAATGCTGACTATGTTGCAAAAAACGATACTATTGCTTTAGAACACAGTGCAGAAATTGCATATTATGATTTAAAACATGGTTTTTCAAGAAAATATTTCAAAACCCGTCCACAGTTAGACCATAAAAAACTTTTGAAAAATCTTGAGGTATCCTTTTGTGCACCTGAAATAGATATAGATTATGATTATTCATCTTGGAGAAAAATCAAAGGTGATAAATTTGATTCTTTATCTTGTGATTTATCTGACGAATTCACCTTCTACAAGGGAAAAATTCCAAACGATATTGAAGAAATAACATTAAGTGCCAGACATCTTTTTGCCGTTTATATTAATGGTAAAGAGGTTTTGAGCAGAAACAGTTACAAAATCGAAAAACTTCAACAAATACCGGAAACCATTCAAATACCTCTTGATAAGAAAATCTTAAACAAAGAGGAAAACGAATTAACAATTCTTGTAGAAAATCTTGGTTTTGATAAAGGTTTTTCCGGTGAGACAAATCACCCACGTGGGTTAGTTACATTTGAAACATCACCTAAATGTAATGTAGAGTTTTACGTCAATGAAAGACTTTCTATAGAACGTGGAGATTTGAGAGAATCTGATTCTCCTTATTTAGCAAAGATTTCGGCTGAATTTGATGTAACATTTAGAGAAGATGAAACTTTTTCTAAATATTTGTACCTAAAAGATTTTCCATATCGTCGTGCAACAATCTTTTTAAATGGTATAAAAATAGGTAGATATATTAAAAGAACGAATGTTCAAGACAAATTCTATTTGATAAAGGCTTTCTTAAAAGAGCATAACAAAATAGATATTGTTGTATGGCAAAAAGCTAGAAATATCCATGGTTCATGGGACTTTAAAAACGAAATGAAAAATGTTATACTGGAAGTAGGAGATGTAAAAAGATTTCAATTATTTTAAAGGAGTTTACCTGTGATTGTTCCAGAATTTTTGTTGAAAAAGATTTACCAAAAAGGTACGCTAAAAAATAATGGTGATAGCGTAACTTTTGAATTGAAAAATATTCTGGGTCCAGGATTTATCAGTGGGTTTAATTATGTTCAAATCAATGATAAAAAATACACAGAAGATGATGTAATTTTTATTACTGACGGCAAAGAAATTAAAGGTACCGAGGTTTCTGAAGCAAATCCTTTAAAATTTAGATTAGCTCAAAAAGGCACAATAAAGATTGCCGACACAACATGCTTAACTGACGGAATTAATAAAATCGTAATCGAAATTATGAATCCGGAAGCTGGGAAAGTTGCCGTAAAATTTGAGGACAAAATATAATTAATCTTAGTCTATTAATCAAGTTTGAAATTATTTGATAAATCAGCTGATTGAGATGTTGGATAGTTATTTTTTAATGGGTCAAAATTGCTATCAACATCTGATTTTAATTTGTCCATGTAAACTTGACCATTTTTAACTGTTTGAAGTTGTTCTGAGAAAATATTTTCAAGGTATGAGAAAACTCTTTCAACGTAAACGTTTGCGCCATCACGAGTTCTCATAGCATCATCTGCTGCTTGAAGTCTTACGTTCTCTGCATCTTCTATTGCTCTGCGTTTGATTTCTTCGCATTCAGAAATAACTTGTTCTTTAATTTTTTCAGCTTCATTTTGAACAGCTTTTAAAATATCTGATTCACTTAATAATCTGCTTGCTTCGTTTTGAGCATCAACGATAATTTTTTCAGCTTTTTGTTGAGCTTCCATTTGTAATTCTTCTCTACGTCTCAATAAAGCTCTTGCTTCTTGAATTTCTTGTGGAAGTGTTGCATAAATTGTGTCAATTAATGGTTCAATATCTTTAACTTTTACTGCTACTAAGTAGTTTGGTAAAATTGGAAAACCTTTTTCTAAACAAAGTTCTAATCTTTTTAAAAGGTCATAAACCGGTTTTAATAATTGATCGTATGATTGCATGCTCATATATATATTTCCTTGCTTTTTTCTAGTGTATTTTTACTAATTATTTTACAATTAAAATGTTAAAAGTCAAATGCAATCAAAGGAATTTGGCTTTTAAAAATTTATTAACATTTTCAGGTACAAACTTACTTATATCACCTTTAAATTCAATAATTTCTCTTACAGAACTTGAAGAAATAAAGTTGTATTTTGGTCTTGTAGTTAAGAAAATTGTTTTAACTTCTTTATCAAGAGCACTGTTTGTTTGAGAAAGTTGCATTTCAAATTCAAAATCAGAAACCGCTCTTAAACCACGAATAAGAACTTTGGCATTTTTTTCTTTTGCATAATCCACTGTTAAACCGTGAAAACTATCGACTTCGACATTTGTAAAATCTTTAACAGCTTCTTTTATTAAATTAACCCTATCTTCAACAGTCAAAAATCCGCCTTTTTTTTCTGCATTGTAAGCGACAGCAATGATAACTTTATCAAAAATAGCAGCGGCTGTTTTTAATACGTCTAAATGTCCGTTAGTGATTGGGTCAAAGCTCCCAGGGTATATTGCAATTTTCATAGAATTTCCTCATTAATTTACTAAATTATTATACACGAAAAATGAATTATTAATTTTTTGTTTATTTTTTAATAATTTCAAAAAAAAGGTGTTAAATTAGAATTGTAAAAAGGAAATAGTATAACATTAAATAGAGAAAGGCGTTCTGAATAAAATCAGAATGGAAAGAGAAAAATGGCAAAGACAATTGGTATTGACTTAGGTACAACAAACTCAGTAGTTGCC